>Ga0209541_10000039_pt1 | contig 206489 bp, 225 predicted proteins | sample RifCSPlowO2_01_FD_184027 | JGI IMG/M metagenome (GOLD analysis project Ga0209541, IMG submission 184027) | Groundwater microbial communities from Rifle, Colorado - Rifle CSP2_plank lowO2_0.1 (SPAdes) (version 2) | ecosystem: Environmental > Aquatic > Deep subsurface > Groundwater | place...
TTAGACCGCATTCAGGAACTTATTAACCAAAAGGGGGCAATCGAGAAAGAGTTAGAGAAACTGCTTTCTCCTGAGAAGGTCGTTGCTTTCCCGCCTAACTTCTCATTGAATAATGAGATTCTTGAGATAATCAGGAATGCCGGAAACAAAGGGACGGCTTCTAAAAGCATATTACGAGCACTTCAGCAGAAATATCCTGATTATGGTATTAACCGTAAGCAGGTCGCTAGTACGCTTGCTTATCTTAAAAATACTAAGAAAACTCTGGAGATTCTGGATCGCGGTATATATCGCCTAAAAGAACTGCAAAAAGGCGGAGATGGAGGCATTGAAAATAAATGATCAGTTGAGCCTCCAAAAAAACTACCTCGTATTGGGTAGTTTTCTTGGGGGGCTTAACAGTGATAAGTCTTGGTGACTTCAAGAACTTACCGGTTCTTGGGTCGACTTAGGTCACTGCGAAGTTTTCCACAATAACTTCAGCTTATCACAAACGCCCCCCACTTAGCAATCCACAAGCACCTTAATACCATGACTATATACAGAAGACGAAAAGGGAATGACACCTGGCATTTTTGCGCTAACTGTTCGAATTGGCCAACTTTCGATTACGATACTCGGGTCGAAAAGCCATCTTCAGGCGAATTTTGCAACGAATGCCGTTCAAAGAGGCAAAACGGGACCTGCCGTTAACTTCTAGGGGTGTGGATTCAAAAAGTAGCAGAGCGCTCTTGCGTATCTGCTACTTTTTTTAAAGACGTGAATATATTTGAAACCATATCTTTCCATATCGCATATACTAAAAAACACTCGTCCTGTGTGAGCGTTCCTATGGGCGATATTCTCGCCTATTTTTTTATATCGTGAACTTTGTGACTATTGTGAACATTTACGGGTGGATACGGTCGTTAAAAGTTGGGCACTCTAAGCAGGGTTCTATTGCAGACGGGCAGTATTCATCAATATATCAGTTTTCTGCTTTCTAACAGCGTCTGGCATATCTCTACGGCGTTGAGAAAAGCTACCAAGATGCTACTATATTGAATACCGAATAGTCGGTTAGTGCCTTGAGAGAGGTTCTAACATCGTCTATAAAAGTGCAAAAAGTAGCAATTCAAAAACCCCCACATTGCGGGGGTTTTTGAATGTAAAATAAATTTTTTATCGCAGCCGTTATTTCACTGCTTCTTTGAGGCCTTTGCCGGCGCGGAAGCGGGGGACGGTTGTGGCCGGCACCTGCACAGTTGCTCCCGTTCTGGGGTTTCTCGCGGTTCGGGCTTTCCTTTGCTTGGTGATAAAAACGCCAAACCCTGCGATGGAAACTTCATCGCCTTTTTTTAAGGCCTCCGTAATGCTATCAAAAACGAAATCCACCACTTCATCGGAGTGTTTCTTTGTGGTGTCCATGCTTTTTTTCGCATGCATGTCATGCAATTTTTCCGCTAATTGTGCTTTATTCATTTTCATATCTTATATGTTGAAACGATTTCGCGCAAATGCCTGATATCCACAGCTTTTCCAGCTTCTGGAGGTTTTTCCGATATTTCAACAAAAATCGCGTTTATTTCAATCGGACCTGATTCAACAGGATTTATTTTGGTTTTTACATTATTTTTTCCGCCAAAGGCGGATCCGCCCTTGGCGGAAAAACGCAAAAATGATGGCTCAATTTCCACGCCTATTACGGAGTTTAACGGCCCCGTCATGCCGATGTCCGAAATATACGCCGTGCCATTGGGTAAAATTTTGGCGTCTGCCGTTGGCACATGCGAATGTGTGCCGTAAACCAGAGAAACTTTTCCGTCCAGATACCAGCCCATCACAGTTTTTTCAGAAGTGGCGTCGGCGTGCCAATCTAAAATTTTAAAAAGAGTTGCGCGTCCGTATTCCTTTAAAATTTTATCAACGGCGTCAAAGGGGGAGTCGTATTGCTGTTTCATAAAAACTTGGCCGATTAAATTAATTACCAGAAGTTTATTCTGTTTCACTTGGAATATTTCCGCTCCCCTGCCGGGAGCGTTCGGGATGTTCGCGGGGCGGAGGACGGGGACAGTTTCATCATTTAAAACTTTTTCAAAATCTTTTCCTTCAAGCGAATGGTTGCCTCCGGTAAAAATATTAACTCCCGCCTCACGCAATTCATTAATTTGTTTTATACCGATTCCTTTTCCGTGCGCGATGTTTTCAATGTTGGCAATGACAACGTCCGGAGAAAATTTTTCTCGCCACTTCGGCAAAATCGTTTTCACACCAGCTCTCCCAAGTTTTCCAAAAACATCGCCAAAAATTAAGAGTTTCATATTGTTTCAATATAGGGTTTCACGATTTCACCTTATAAACTTTATCGTGATGATCGAAATCCAAAAAGCGGATTTCGTTTCCTAAAATTTTATAAACTAAAACGAAAGAACCAATATGAACGCGTCTTAGCTGTTTCATATCATAACGAAGCGGTTTGCCCGTTTCTGGATTATTGAGAATTTTATTTATTTGTTCTTCTATTTGGCGCAGGGCTTGCCTATCTTTCTTTTCTAGTTTTTTTAAAACCCTTTTTAACTTTTCGGAAAAGAATGGAAAATAGTTAGATTGCTCGATCATTATGATCTTAACTTATCGAAGTATGTTTTCAGTTCTTCTCTACTGCGAAACTTAATTCCTTTCCCTTGATCCATCTCGGCGTCTATTTGAGCAAGTTTTTTTAAATATTCTGGCCTTACTTCTTCAAAGGCGTGTTCATCAATGGCTTTTTTGATTATATTTAACTCAACCTCAAATCTTTTTTGAGTCTCCACAACCTTTTTAAGCTCTTTTTGAATAATCGCCGTAGTCATATTGATTTTATAATATCACAATTACCGGGCATACTCTATAGCTCTTAGCTCTCTAATTACATTTACTTTTATTTCTCCGGGATATTTTAATTCGGATTCAATGCGGTCGGCGATATCTCGCGCCATTTTTTTGGCTTCCAGATCGGTAATTTTGTCCGGCGTTATAAAAATTCTTATTTCGCGGCCGGCCTGAATAGCGTAAGTTTTTTCAACACCCGGGAAAGTATTGGCGATTCTTTCCAAATCTTCCAGCCGTTTTAAATAATTTTCAACGCTGTCTCTCCTGGCGCCCGGGCGGGATGCAGAAATCGCGTCCGCCGTCTGCACAATGATTGATTCCAAAGTTTCGTAAGGATATTCTTCGTGGTGCGATTGCATGGCTTGAATGACGCGCTGGTCCACGTTGAATTTTTGCAAAATTCTCCGGCCGATCTCAACATGCGTTCCTTGAATTTCATGGTCCACGGCTTTTCCGATATCGTGAAGAAGCGCGCCCTTTTTTGCGATGCCAACATCGGCTTTCAATTCCGAAGCCAGCATTCCGGAAATATGCGCCATTTCAACCGAATGTTGCAGAACATTTTGGCCGTAGGAAGTTCTAAATTTTAATCTGCCGACAAGCATCAGAAGCCTCGGGTCAACATCCAAAATCCTGACTTCGTAAGCCGCTTTTTCTCCCGCGTCTTTGATTATTTTTTCAATTTCAACTTTCGCTTTTTCAACCATTTCTTCAATCCGCGCTGGCTGGATTCTGCCGTCTAAAATCAAGTTTTCCAAAGCGACTCTGGCAATTTGGCGCCTGACTGGATCAAAACTTGAAATAATAATTACTCCGGGAGTGTCGTCAACGATCAGCTCAACTCCCGCAGCGCGCTCAAAGGCGCGAATGTTTCTACCTTCTTTTCCGATTATTTTTCCTTTAATATCGTCCGAAGGGATAGTGAGAGACGTCACCGTAACCTCGGAAGCGGTGGAAGAGGCCACGCGCTGGATTACGGAAGCAAGAATATCTCGCGCTTTTCTTTCTAAAGTTTCCAAACCGAACTGTTCGATTTTTTGGATGCGGGCTAAAATATCGTTGGAGTGTTTTTTTTCAACTTCTTCTATAATTTTCGTTTTGGCTTCTTCTTCAGTGAGCCCGGCAACTTTTGCCAGCTCCTCGCGTTTCTGGATTTCAATCGCTTCCAACTGTTCCTTCATAGATTTCACTTTTTCAAATTTTTCCTGAAGGTTTTGCGTTTCTTTATCCAGCTCCGCGGACTTTTTTTCCAAAATCTCGTCTTTGTGGGCGAGCCGCTCCTCAATTTTTCTTAGCTCCTTTTCCTGTTCTTTTTGCTCACGCTTGGCCTCTTCCGAGATTTTTTCGGCGCGCGACTTGGCTTCGTCCAATGTCTTTTGAGCGGATTCTTTCGCATCCAGTAATATTTGTTTGGCTTTAAGCTCCAGCGTGTCCTTCCGCTGCTGAGCGATGATTTGGCGCAGAAAGTAACCGGCCGCCGCGCCCGCCACTAGCGCAATAGCCGCTTTTACAAGCGTAAGTATATCCATATATTTGTTTTTGTTCGGTCTTAAAAATCATTGTTAATAAAATTATAATCCAATCTTAGCATCCTCTGTTTCAAAAAGCAAGTATTGACTCAGCGGATGTGCTTGCTAGAATGGAGACAATGAGCAATATTCATTACAACTTGTTTTTACTGCCAGAACCAGAGGGCGGATTTACCGTTGTTGTTCCTGCTTTACCCGGTTGTGTTACTTATGGTAAAAACCTTGCCGAAGCCAAGAAAATGGCGGCTGACGCGATAAAGGGTTATGTCGCCAGTCTTCGCAAGCACCGAGAATCTATTCCATTGGACGACAGTTTTATAACTTCCATTAATTTAAACTCGCCTTCTAAAGTTCCAGCGCATGCCTAGGTTGCCGTCTTTATCGCCCAAAAAGATTATAAAAATTTTAAAACAGCATGGCTTCCAGTTGGATCATACTACGGGAAGCCATTTTATTTTCTACAACCCAGAAACCAAAAAGAGGACGACTGTTGCCTATCATGCCAAAGAACTTCCTCGCGGCACTTTGATTTCTATACTCAAACAAACCGGAATTTCAACAGAAAATTTAGAAAAAGCTAAATAAAAAAAGCCCCGCGCGGTTTTACCAGGTAGGGCTATTGGGGTGACCCTTTGCGCATAACAGCTATCAATACTTGGACGTGGGGTGAAGCCTTCTGATGTAGAAATGATGATAATCAATATTTTTATCAGCTCGCTCCCAATAGCCTGCGCCAGGCACATATCCCATTTCTTGAGAAAGATGGGTTGTTGCCTCTTCTTCAGAATTAAAAGGTCCAATACACACTATCCTATCATCGGATACTAAAATATGCATAGGTTTCTCCTTCTCCCCATATGATAGCAATATCTACGATACGTGTCAAGTGGGGTGTAGTGTGGTATAATTGAGTTAAAATATGGTCAAAAAATACAAGCCAGTTATTTTGGTGGTGCTGGATGGGTTTGGGGTGAATGTTGGAAATCCGGAATCAACTTGGAAGCATGCCAAGATGCCAACTTTTCGCGAATTGGAAAAATTTTTTCCATTCACGACTCTTCAAGCCTCCGGGATCGCGGTGGGTTTGCCATGGGGCGAAGAAGGAAATTCCGAAGTGGGGCATTTAACCCTAGGCGCGGGCAAACCCCTGTATCATCATCTGCCGAGAATCATCACCTCCATTCACAACGGGTCTTTTTTTCAAAACCGGGCTTTTTTGGACGCGGCGGATTTTGTAAAAAAAGGGAATGGAAAAATGCACTTGATGGGGCTTTTTTCTTCGGGTTCTGTGCACGCTTATATTGACCACCTTTACGCGCTTTTAGATTTTTGCAATGGCCAAAAAGTAAATCAAGTATATCTGCATCTTTTCACTGACGGTAAAGACGCTCCGACAAAAGAAGCAGGTTTATTTTTAAAGCAATTAGATGAACGGCTCGCGGCCAAATATCCATTTGCCAAAATTGCGACTGTAGCCGGCAGATATTTTGCTTTGGATAGAGATGAAAATTGGGACAGAATTGAAAAATTTTACAAATGCCTAACTTTGGGCGAAGGCGAAATTTTTAAAAACGCCCCCGATTACGTTGAGGCGTCTTATGGAAAAAATATCACAGACGAATTGATTCCGCCGGCGTCTTTGGGCTCCAAAGAAGGCCGGATTGAAGCAGGGGACGCGGTGATTTTTTATAATTATAGAGAAGACTCGGAGCGGGAGCTGACCTCCGCTTTTGTTTTAAATAATTTTTCCGGATTTTCAAGGGAAAAAATAAATAATTTGTTTTTTGTGACTATGACGGAGTACGACAAGCGTTTTCCGGCGGAGGTGGCTTTTCCGCCGATGGACATAAGCTGGCCACTTGCGCGGATAATTTCCGAGGCCGGGCTGAAACAGCTCCACATTGCCGAGACCGAAAAATACGCGCATGTCACTTATTTTTTTAACGGCGGGCGGGAAATTCCCTATCCGGGCGAGGAGCGTATTTTGATACCTTCTCCGAAAACGGCGCGCTTTGACCAAACACCGGAGATGTCGGCCGCCAAAATTACGGACACGGTTCTGGAAAACTGGGACAAGTATGATTTTATTCTGGTGAATTTTTCCAACGGCGACATGGTAGGGCACACCGGAAATTTTGACGCTACCGTGAAAGCCGTTGAGGCGCTAGATTTTTCCATCGGGAAAATTATTTTAAAAATTTTAGAAGCTGGCCCGCCTAGACTCGGCGAGGCTGGCGGAGCGACGATTATAACGGCCGACCACGGCAATGCGGAAGATAAAGTTTATTCGGCTTCGGGCGAGAAGCGCACCAAGCATACCGCCAATCCAGTGCCGTTTTTTGTGGCTAGCGCGGATTTAAAAAGCCAAAAACCTCGGCCGGACAACGAAATTTTCTCGCGCTATATGGAGGTGAAGGGCGTGCTCGCCGACATCGCGCCCACGGTTTTATCTTTGATGGCGCTCCAGCAACCCGCCGATATGTCCGGCGTGAATTTACTTCCGAAGATTTTATAAAAATTAATTTTACGAAATTTTGGAGTCGACGTACGAGGGGAGCCAGTCCATCAGTTTTTTGCGATGTTTATCTATTGACCATTCGTCGCCGCGTTTAAAAAGCGTCGGGTGCAGAACCTGAAATTCTTTCAATATTTTTGCCGATACCTTGGGAAAATCCAAAGGAACGCTCTTGTTGTAAGATTCCATAAAATTCGCGAGGGTTGTCGTGTTTTGATTAAGCTCCAGTTCGCGGTCTTTTTTGCTTCTCATATTTTTAATCCTAGCGCGAATCAATATAAAAAGCAAGTTTTATGGGCGTTGTAGGGATTGAACCTACGACCTTCTCGGTGTAAACGAGACGCTCTGCCACTGAGCTAAACGCCCGTATATTTTATTTTTGCCGCGGGGCAGAATCGAACTGCCGACGCCATCCTCTTCAGGGATGCGCTCTGCCACTGAGCTACCGCGGCAAGCAGTACCACTCCAGCGTAAAAATATATTAGCAGAATTGACCAATCTTGGCAAAAAGGATAAGATATTTTCAGAGGAGACAAAATATGTTTAAAGAAAAAACTGGGTTGTCTGCAATATCGCTTTTTTTGTGTGAAATTAAACAAATTCCTTTGTTGGGCAAAGAGGGAGAGATCGCGGCATTCGTAGAGTTGGAAAAAGCAAAAAACGTTTTGTTTAAAAAAGCTCTTTTTCTAAAGCCCGTTCGCGAACAGATGCTCTTTGATTTAAAAAATTTTGTTTTGGGTAAGAGCCATAATTCTCGTCCAAAAACGGATGAGGATAAAGATAATATTCGCACCGATCTTAATGCGGCTAAATCGCTCTTTAAGAAAATTAGCGGAACTCGCAAATCTTTATGGTGGAATATTATTCAGAATTCCGGAGTTTATTTTTCTCTCTGTAAACTTGAGCGGTGGATTAGCGGTTTGAAAGATCAAAATCTTTTTTCGGACGAGCTTGCTATGGTAACCGAAATCAGAAACCGTATAATGAAAGCTAATTTAAGGTTAGTGGTTGATATTGCCAAATCTTATCCAGCAAATTCATCTATAGATTTTTTGGATAAAATTAACGAGGGGAACATCGGGCTCATGAAAGCCGTCAGCATGTTCAATCTCTCTCTTGGCTATAAGTTTAGCACTTACGCTGTGTGGTGGATAAAGCAGTCAATTATTCGAGCTCTAGTTGAAAAAGGCCATGTAATCAGGATTCCAGTGAATAAGGCGCAAGAGAAAAGTAAAATTTCCCGAGTTTTTCTTGCTTTGGCTCAAAGTTACGGTCGCGAGCCCACCATGGTGGAACTGGCCAAAAAACTTAAGCGGTCTCAAAAACAGATTGCGGAAGTTCTGGCAATAGTAAAAGATCCATTTAGCTTAAATGATCCTATTGAGGATGGCGAAGGCGCGGCCGAATTCATTAATATTATAAAAGACAAAATAACACCTCCACTAGAAGACTCTACGGAAGAAAAAGAGAGAATGGAACTTGTAAACTTGGCGCTGCGCGAGCTTCCGCCACGAGAAGAAATTATTTTACGGATGCGTTTCGGAGTCGGATGCAATTATGATCATACCTTGGAAGAAGTGGGAAAAAGTTTTCATATGTCACGTGAACGGGTCAGGCAAATAGAAAAAACAGCAAAGAGAAAACTGAGATACCGATTACTTCGCAGAGGAATCCGTCCCAAAGCATTATTTATGTGATCTCCGAAAAAATATGAACGCCGGTCCCCCGGCGTTTTTCTATTTGTGAGTATTTTGTTAGCATACATTTATCGCGCCCATAGCTCAGTGGTAGAGCGTTTGCATGACACGCAAAAGGCCTGAGGTTCGATCCCTCATGGGCGCAAAAATTATTTTTTAGAACCCGCCTAGACTCCCGTCTAGACTCGACGAGGCTGACGGCGAGGCCGGCCGTTTTTGGAATTTTTTCCGAGAGCGTTTTTGGATTTTACGATTTCGTCAATAACGCCGTATTTTTTGGCTTCGTCTGGATCCATATAAAAATTTCTGTCGGCGTCTCGGTCTATCTGGGAAAAGGGCTGCTTGGTATGGTGCGCTAAAATTTTATTTATTTTTTCCTTAACATGCACGATGTGCTTGGCGTCAATCGCGATATCCGAAGCCTGCCCTTCGGAGGCGCCTAAAACCTGATGAATCATAATCTCTGAATTAGGCAGAGCGTATCTTTTCCCCGCGGTGCCTCCGGCCAAAAGTATAGCAGCGCCCGAAGCCGCGAAGCCGACGCAAAGAGTCGCCACATCCGGCTTGATGTGCTGCATTGTGTCATAAACCGCGAGTGTCGCCGAAACAGAGCCTCCAGGAGAATTAATATATAAATAAATATCCTTTTTAGGGTCCTGCAATTCCAAAAACAAAAGCTGGGCAATAATGGTATTAGCCACGGGGTCTATAATGGGGCCGCCCAAAAAAACAATGCGGTCCTTGAGCAATCTGGAATAAATGTCGTAGGCGCGTTCGCCGAACTGTTCTTTTTCAATGACCGTTGGGATTAAATAGGTGTTATACATTTCGTCTTCCATAAAATTTATACTAACAAAAAGCATTTGTGGTTTCAAGGCGTAATATTTTTTAAATAAAAAAGGGGCGCTGATTTCAGCAACCCCGCGAATCCGTTTCAATCTTCATTATCGCCGATCTCAACAAAGAAGCTTCCATCATGAGTTCGGCTAAGAAAAATCGCCTGTCCACTTTCTGTTTTAAGAATCAAGGTTCCCGGATTACGCCGAGAGAAGAAACTTTCGACCAACAAGGGCGTATTTTCTCCGTCTGTTTTTCGGCCCTCCGCTAAATGGTTTCTGACCTGGCCCTCAACAACTCGTCCAATCATTTTTCTCATTATCTTTCTCCTCCTTCCTTCGCAAAATTTTATAAAAATCTCTAATGAACTCAGCTCGTCCACATCCGCGATACATTAAAATTTATACTAGCATGGTTGTTTTAAAAAATAAAGAGCCGCCAGGTGGCTGGCAGCTTAAGCGGATCGTTGAACGTTTAAATTCAAATGATCTAGGAATTTAGGTTTAAAGAGCCGGCACCTACCTTCTTCTTTGTAACACAAAACGCAATGCTCATATGCCCGCTCTTCATCCGCGACAGCAATGCCGTCTTTGTGCCACGAGCGGACAACGCCGTTTTTATCAGGTTTTCTTATGTAAGGTTTTTTCTTGCAAAGAGGATAATATCTCTCTTTTCCCATAAAACACCTTGTCACCATGTGAAAAAATCTGCATAGCTCGTGACTAATAGCGTTTCGCCCCTTCTTTTTTGAAAGATCCAATTGTACTACCTCTCCCATTTTCTTTTTCCTTTCCGTCCATTCTCCGCCATTGTTTTTGTTTGTTTTATGCTTCCTCCTTTTTCACCCTATCATTTTTGTTTTTAAAAATCAAGTCCGCTCTAAATTATAAACGGAATTATGAGGAGGGCGACGATGTTGACCACTTTTATCATCGGATTAATCGCGGGACCGGCGGTGTCTTTGTATGGGTCGCCGACGGTGTCTCCGGTGACGGCGGCTTTATGCGCGTCCGAACCTTTGCCTCCGTAATTTCCTTCTTCAATAAATTTTTTGGCGTTATCCCAAGCGGCGCCTCCGGAAGTCATTGAGATCGCCATGAAAAATCCGGTAAGAATCACGCCGATTAAAAGCCCGCCCAAAGCTTTCGGTCCCAAAATAAATCCGACTAAAATTGTAACTAAAATCGGAAGCAACGCCGGCAAAATCATTTCTTTCAAGGCCGCGCCGGTTACAATATCCACTGTTTTGGCGTAATCCGGTTTTTGGGTTCCCGCCATGATGCCCGGCAATTCTTTAAATTGTCTCCGTACTTCTAAAACCACCGCTCCAGCCGCTCTGCCAACCGCGCGCATGGCCAAAGACCCGAAAATATATGGAAGCATCCCGCCGATAAATAAACCGGTGATGACCGAGGGGTCGGAAAGCCCAAAAACGGCGCCGGCGCCTTTTGAAATTAATTCCGAAGCGTAAGCGGAAAAAAGCACCATGGCGGCGAGCCCCGCCGAAGCGATGGCATAGCCCTTTGTGATGGCTTTGGTTGTGTTGCCCACGGCGTCCAATGGGTCGGTAATTTCGCGGACGCTTTTGGGCATACCGGCCATCTCGGCGATTCCTCCTGCGTTGTCGGTAATCGGTCCGAATGAATCAATGGCCACGATTATTCCGGTCATGGAAAGCATTGAAACCGCTGAGAATGCCACTCCGTAAAGACCAGCGAAATGATACGCGCCCCAAGCGGAAAAAGCGATAAGCAAAGCAGGCAAAGCGGTTGATTCCAAAGAATAGGCCAAGCCGATTATAATATTCGTGCCGTGGCCGGACTGCGAGCTTTTGGCGATATCTTTAACCGGGCGAAATTTTTTGGAAGTGTAATATTCGGTAATTAAAACAATTCCCAAAACCACAACGAGCCCCAAAAGAGACGCCAGGAAATAATCCGACGATTTGCCGGGGATTTTTACTATATTTTTAAATAATTCGTTCCCGGAGGTTCCAGGAACAATTACAAATTCTTTTATTGCGAAATAAAATCCGGCGGCCGAAAGAATCCCCGCCGCCGCCAAGCCTTTATATAATCCCAACATGATTTTTGTTTTTTCTGACACTTTTACAAAATAAAATCCGATGATTGAAGCAATAATCGCGACGCTGCCCAAAAACAAAGGAAGTAAAATTGCGGCGTCTGAACCGGAAAAAACCGAAGCGCCTAAAAGCATCGCGGCGATTAAAGTGACGGCGTAAGTTTCAAAAAGATCCGTCGCCATTCCTGCGCAATCGCCGACGTTGTCGCCGACCAAATCGGCAATCACCGCGGGGTTCCTGGGGTCGTCCTCCGGAATTCCGACCTCCGTTTTTCCAACCAAATCCGCGCCGACATCAGCCGCTTTGGTGTAAATTCCTCCGCCCAATCGCGAAAAAACGGAAATCAAAGATCCGCCGAATCCCACGCCGACTAAGGCGGCTAAATCATTTATCCAATTCCAAAATCCCGCGACAACCAAAAGGCCCAACCCCACAACCAAAAATCCAGTAACCGCGCCGCCTTTAAACGCCAAAGAAAAAGCCTTTTTTAAACCTGATTTCGCGCCCTCGGCAACACGGGAATTGGCCATCACGGCGGTTTTCATCCCCAAATAAGCCGCCAAGGACGATGCCAAAGCGCCGATTATGAAACCGATGGCGATATTTTTTCCCAAAAAAATCCACAAAAGCAGGGCGATTGCTACGCCTACTATTAATACGGATTTAAACTGCCTTTTTAAAAAGGCACCTGACCCAACGCGGATGGCTTCGGCGATTTCTTTCATTTTGTCATCTCCCTCCGGCGCTCTTTTTACGCTTCTCCTCAAACCCAGCGCGAAAAGTATTGATAATATTCCTGTCCCTATGGCAAAATATTCTATGGTCATACCAGGTAGTAGAACTTCGCGTTAATGATAATGGCTGCTCGGTAGCGACGCGAAGTTTCACTACCTGGCATAATGGTTATTAGTATAATAAATTTTTATAAAAAATAAAAGCCCCAGTATTGTTACCTGAAGCTTTCCAGATCCTCAGTTTGTTTATCTCTCAATTTTTCTCAAGAGAATGGCCAGCTTACAGCCTTTTACATGGGTAATCTCGGTTAACCCCACTGCTATAGCCATTTTCCGTACATAGCCCTGGTTTTCCCATCTGGCATCTTTTCTGTTTGATCAAGCGTTGGCAGATGGCTAAATTGTTTGTTGGGTTCACCGGCAGGCGTGAAATCAAGAGCACATAATAGCCCCTTACTGAGATTGAGTTCATGAGTAGCCAGATAAATAGAGACATGCGCAACCAGTTTTTCAAACTCAAATCTGGAAAGTCCGGCTTCGAGTTCCATCAAACTTGCTATCGCATTCTCTGCAACTTTATTCTGACGCATTTCTGTAAGGGTTATCTTGTTACGATCCAATACTGAAGCAAGAAGTCTGTAAAACTGATTTCTTTCCTGTTCATCATTCAGATTCATAATTTATTCTCCTTTTTATTTTGTCTTTCTTAGTTATTGTTTTTAAGGTACTTAGTTTCTTGTTCAATGATAGTATATTATTAAACACTTGTCAAGCGCTTTTGGTAGTTTTTAGCGAAAAAAGACCCAAAATGTCTAAAAAGCCCTTATTTAGAGCCATTTTTTGGACTGGCCATTTTTGGGTTTTAACGCCCCCTAGCCCCCTCTTACATTAAGAGGGGGAATTTTCTCCCCCTTAGAGTAAGGGGGATTAAGGGGGTTACTCCCCCGCGATTCCTTCTCCTGAAACTTCGCCTTCGCTGGTCGCTTCGGCGACGGTTTCGCCAGTGCGCGAGCGGATGTCAATTTTATATCCGGTGAGTTTAGCGGCCAAGCGGACATTCTGCCCGCCTTTGCCGATTGCCAGAGAAAGCTGATCTTCGGCCACGGTAACTTTAGCGTGTTTGATATCTTCGTCAATTTCCACTTCCAGCGCTTTGGCCGGAGAAATCGCGGATGAAATAAATCTTTCCTTGTCTTCCGACCATGGGATGATGTCTATTTTTTCTCCGCCCAATTCAGCGATCACGGTTGTCACGCGGACGCCTTTTTGCCCGACGCATGAGCCGACCGGGTCAATATTTTCTTCTTTGGATGAAACAGCAATTTTGGTGCGGCTACCGGCTTCCCGGGCAACATTTTTTATCTCAACCGCGCCCGAAGCGATTTCCGGAACTTCAATTTCAAAAAGTTTTGAAACCAGCTGAGGATGCGATCTGGAAAGATAAACACCGGGACCGCGCGGCATTTTTTCCGCTTTTAAAAGCAATACTTTGATTCTTTCGCCGATTCTGTATCTTTCGCCGCGCACCTGCTCGTCGGGCGGGAGCACGCCGATGGTTCTTCCTAAATCCAAAAATACCAGCCGGCCTTCCACTCTTTGCACTATACCGCTGATTACCTCGCCTTCTTTTTCTTTGAATTCGTCAAACACGGAATCTCTTTCGGCTTCGCGGACTCTTTGCAAAATAACCTGTTTGGCGGTCTGCGCCGCGATTCTTCCGTAATCTTCTTTGGATTCCAGCGGAAAAGTAAGCTCATCGCCGACTTTTGCGTCCTTCTTGGTTTTTTTGGCGTCGGCCAACATAATGTGCCGGTCGGAGTTGAAGCGGACTTTTCTAATTTCGCCAGCCTCGCCGATTTCGCTTTCTCCGCCCAAAGCTTCCCGAGCCGCCTCTTTTACAGTCCATTTTTCTGTTTCCCCGCCCAAACCTGCGGATTGTGGCGGGCTCGCCTGAATGCCTTGGCTTTCGGCGAGTTCCACGGCGATTTCTTCTTCGGATTTAATCATAGATTCGTCCACAACAAGCTTTACCTGCCAAAATTCTGCTTTGCCTGTCGCGATATCAAATTTGGCGCGGATTAACTGCGTTTTTTTGCCGTAATCTCTTTTATAAGCGGCGGCCAAAGCCATATCAATCGTCTCCAGAATTTTTTCCTTGGAGATGCCTTTTTCGGAGGCCAACTGGTCCAACGCCGCGTTGAAATTTTTTATGTCTAACATATTATTAATATTATTTTGTAAAACCTATCTGTCCTTTTGGTTTACTTTCTTGTATAAGAAGCTGTTTTAATACGTCAAAAACTTGCCTTAATTTAGCGTCGTATTTTTTTTCCATATTTTCTATCTTTACCCTTAACCCTTTGTTGGTCGCCAGTAATTCTCTTAATTTAGTAAAAGTTCTTATAACTTGGATATTTACTTGTATGGCTCTGTCGCTGTTTAAAACGCTGGAAAGCATAGCTACGCCTTGCTCAGTAAAAGCGTGCGGCAGATAGCGTCTCCCGCCCCAACTTGAGGTTTCAATTTGTGACCTCAAGTTTTTAAATTCCTTTTCTGATAGCTGAAACATAAAATCTGGCGGGAAGCGGTCAATGTTTCTTTTGACTGCTAGGTTAAGCACTTTGGTTCCAACCTCATACAGCTCGGCGAGATCTTTGTCTATCATCACCCTTCTGCCCTTGATTAAAAATATCCTACTGATAATCCGCTCGCTCGGTATTGTTATAACGCCTCTTTTATAAAAACCGCTTTTTGTTTTGCCCATATTTTTTAAAATTAAAAGCCCATCGTAATGATGGACTCTTTTAAGCTTAGCAAGGATAGGAAGAGATGTCAAATCTCCCGATTCGCTTCAGTGATAATGAAAGCTTTATTTAGCAGAATTTCGCCACTGATTTCTTTTGTTTTCTTCCATTCTTGACCATTGCTTCGCCATAACTTCGTCAGAAAGTTTTTTATCTTTCGGCAACATTATACTTGCCTTCTCCGATGTAGGCAGATTATCCATATGACGGATGCCGTTTGATGTCATAACAAAATATTCTCCTTCTATTTCTCTTTCTATTTTTATGTATTTGCTATCGTTTAGTGTGGAGCAATCTTTAATTTCTAGCTTGGAAAGTATTGTTTTTGTCTTATCTCTCGGTGGCAAGTTTTGAATGCGCAGTAAATCTAAATATTTCAATACCATTTTTTCCTCATTACTCAGAAGATTATCGGAGATACTATTAGCAAGAGTAATTTTATCTCTCCCAACAACGTCGCCATCAACATTGGCTTTTTTAATAACTTGTTTGGTGGAAGGAGAATTCTTTCTATTAAGAAAGTTTAAATGAAGTGCGCCAAGAATTTTATCAATGATATGCATATATTTTATTTTTTAAACATCACATCAAGTTTTTCTTGGTTTTTGACTCTATTTATTATTTGTAAATTAGACTTATTTAGTTCCTCTTTTATATATTTAATTGTTTCTGGATCTTTTTCTGTTTTTAACAGATCACTTATTATTTCTTTATAAAGTTTAATTGCTTTAATTCTTCCTTTAATACCACTTGCAAAAAAACAAAAAATTAAAATCCCTAATGAAACATACCAAGGAAACACAGTTGTTCTAATGGAAACAATAACAGCGACAATAAGAATTGAATAAGCGATATAAAAATAAGCACGCGGGTTTTTTATAAAACCTTCGGGCGTTTCTGAAAGAAAACCCAACCTTGAAATAGTGAGCCACTCCTCCAGTTTGAGAGAAAACAAGAAATATATTAAAACCAAAACTAAAAATAATAAATCATACATATAATACCCCACCATAGCTCAAAATCACCTGATTTTCAAGGCGATGGGTATTTTATTAGGTTGAGCCTTGCGCACTTACAGTTATCAACCTTAAACTTGAATTGTAAGTTTGAGCGCTATCGCCCTCAGATTTAGAATTGGCTTAACACGGTTTTAATAATTTCAAAACCGCCGGGTTTTCAGGGCGCATGTTATACTTATTCATATGGCTGGTGGGTTTGTTGAAAGTTTGAATCTTAAAAAAACTTGCGCCGAGTATCGGGTGGGACTTTGGCAATGCCCCCAGTTTTTATTTTTGGTAATGGGCGCGGTTATTATTTCGGCCATAATGGTCACTTATATCGTGGCTAGCCGTTACGAAGAGCCGGAAATCGCGTCCTTGGTGGTTTTAGTTCTCGCCGCGATTTTATTCGCCATCGGTAATTTAATAGTGCGCGCTTTTGAACAAGTGGCTTTGTCTTCGCGTTCCAAATCCGAGTTTATAAGTATAATGTCTCATCAATTGCGCTCGCCCTTGTCTGCAGTAAAATGGCAGGTGAATTTTTTACTTTCGGATGCTCAAAGAAAAACACCGGATGCGGCCTCGATGCAAAAATATCTCCAAACGGTGTATGATCAAAATGAGCGGATGATTAGGTCGGTAAACGATCTTTTAGAGGTCAACCGCATAGAGGACAACGACCTTGTTTTGCGCCCTACGCTTTTTTCCATAGAGGATATCACCAAAAAGATCGCGGGCGAATATAAAAGTTTTGCCGCGGCCAGCAATGTTAATATAGAAGTAGCCGTCACGGGTTTGGCGCCTACCATATATGCCGATGAAGAAAGAATCAAGTATGTGATGGAGCATCTCATGGACAATGCCGTAAGATACAGTTCCATGGGTGGTAAGGTTTCCATAAGTATTGCGGTTGAAGGCGGTAAGCTGGTTTGGAAAATTATTGACCAAGGCGCCGGCATTCCGCCAAAAGATCAGAAAAGGATTTTTGAAAAATTTTTCCGCTCGGACCAAGCTTTGCGATATCAAACAGAGGGTTCGGGCGTGGGGCTTTTTATCGTAAAATCTATTATAAAAAAATCCGGCGGAGAAGTAGGTTTCACTTCGTCGCTAGGCCAAGGGTCGATGTTTTGGTTCCAATTACCAATTAAAAATAACGTATGAAAAAGATTTTATTTGTTGAAGACGAGGAAGCTCTGCAGCGCGCCATGGGCGACATGCTGGAGCGGGCTGGCTATACTGTGCTCAAGGCTTTGGACGGAGAGGCGGGGCTCGCCATGGCCAAAAAAGAAATTCCCGATTTGATTCTTTTGGATTTGGTTTTGCCGAAAAAGAACGGCTTTGAATTTCTTGAGGAAATAAAAAAAGACGCATCTGCTAAAAATATTCCGGTGATCGTGCTGACCAATTTGGAGGGCAGCGCCGAAGTGGAGCGGGCTTTATCTTTGGGCGCCACCACTTATTTGGTTAAAGCTAATTACAAATTAGACGAACTTCTCGGAAAAATTGAGATAATCTTGGGCCATCACGCAAAATAAAAAATGAAAATAGAAGAGCAACAATTGAAGGCCTTCCTCTTAGATTCGGAGCTGGTAAAAAAAGAAGATATTAAAAAGGCCGAAACGGAAGCCAAGAAAAGCGGCAAAAAAATAGACGATGTTCTTTTAGCTTGGGGAAAAATAAACGAGGAAGAGCTGGCGCGATTAAAAGCTTATATTTTAGGGATTCCCTTCGTGAACCTGGAAGGGGAAAAAATTGACGCGAAAGTGCTGGCCGTGATTCCCGAGCCCATCGCCAAAAAACATAATATTGTTTCATTTAAAAAAAACGGCAGCAATTTGGAGGTGGCTATGCTGGATCCAGAAGATCTTGTGACTATTGAATTTATCAAAAAAACCGCGGATTTTAAAATTTTTCCACGCCTGACCAATGTCGCTTCCATGAAATACGTCCTTTCGCAGTACCAGAAAAGCTTGGCGGCGGAATTTGGAGAAATTATAAAAGTGGATAGCGAGACGCTGGCCACGGTGCTTAAAGAACCTGGTGACGAAGTTGATGTTGAAGATTTAAACAAAACCGCGGAGGATTTGCCCATCGTCCGCATCGTGGATACTTTAATAAGGCACGCAATTTTACAGCGCTCTTCCGACATTCATATTGAGCCCACGGAAAAAGAAGTTTTGGTAAGATATCGCATAGACGGAATTTTGCACAACGCCATGGTTCTGCCCAAGCAGGTGACTTCTGGAATTGTGGCTCGCATCAAAGTTTTGGCAAATTTAAAATTGGACGAGCATCGCCTGCCGCAGGACGGCCGTTTTAAAATTGAAACTACAGAGTACAAATATTCTTTGCGCGTTTCCATACTGCCTGTTTTTGACGGCGAAAAAGTCGTAATGCGGCTCCTTCCGGAAAATGCCAAAGGGTTCACTTTAGAAGATTTGGGTTTTCACGGAGAAGCTTTGGAGGCGCTTTATAAAAATATTAAAAAGCCATTGGGGATGATTTTGGCCACAGGCCCCACGGGCTCCGGGAAAACCACCACGCTTTACACTATTTTATCTTTGCTCAACCTTCCCGGAGTAAATATTTCAACAATTGAGGACCCGGTTGAATACAGGATGCCAAGAGTCAATCAAACGCAGGTCAGGCCGGATATCGGACTTTCTTTTGCTACTGGACTTCGTTCGCTGGTTCGCCAGGACCCGGATATTATTATGGTGGGAGAAATTCGCGATACCGAAACCGCCAACTTGGCCATCAATGCGGCGCTCACCGGCCATTTGGTGCTTTCATCGCTCCACACCAATTCCGCCGCCGGGTCTTTGCCTAGACTTTTGGATATGAAAGTGGAGCCGTTTTTAATAGTTTCCACCACCAATGCCATAATTGCCCAAAGATTAGTGCGAAAGCTCTGTGGGGAGCCGGAAAAACATATTCTTACCGAAGCCGAGATAAAAAAATTAGGCGAGCACGTGGATTTGGAGCGGGTTTTGGAATTTTTGAAAAAAGAAAAAATAGTTTCGCTCAAAGCAGTTTGGAAAGATATTCCCTTTTTTAGGCCGAAGCTTACGGCGGAATGCCAAGACGGCTATTCCGACCGCATCGGCATTCATGAGGTTTTGGAAATGACTCCGACAATCAAGGATTTGCTTATGAAGAGCGCCACCTCCGACCAGATTGAGGAGCAGGCAAAAAAAGAAGGCATGATGACCATGGTGGAGGATGGCATAACGAAATGCGTTCAAGGGCTCACAACCATAGAAGAAGTGTTTAGGGTGACAATGGAATAAACCTATGCCTCTCTATCATTATAAAGCGCGGGATAAGGAAGGGCGGGATGTTGAAGGTGAAAGGGAAGGAAAAGACAAATATGATTTGGCTCATGCTTTGCGCGCGGAGGGAATGACGCCGCTTTTTGTTTTGGAAGCAGGAGTGTCTGGCAGGAAAAAAACTTTAAACAATTATATTCCGGATTTTCTTAAAAGGATTTCTTTGGAGGAAAAGCTGAATTTCACCAGAAACATCGCCGTGATGATTGGCGCAGGCGTGAGCTTGGCCAAGGCTTTGGAAGTCATGGCGCGGCAGACCGCGAACGAAAAATTTAAAATAGTCATACTCACCATGGCAGAGGCCATCAAAAAAGGCAAAAATTTTTCGGACGCTCTGGGGGAGCACCCAGAAGTTTTTCCGAAATTTTATCAGGAGATGGCCAGAGCCGGCGAAAAATCTGGAAAACTGGAGGAATCTTTAAAGCTGGTAGCTTTGCAGTTAAAAAAAGATTACACGCTTCGGAGAAAAATTAGAAGCGCGATGGTATATCCAGCCATTATAATGATTGCCATGGTCGGCATCGGAATTTTAATGATGATTTATGTGGTGCCGACATTAGTTTCAACTTTTAAAGAGCTTAATGTGACATTGCCGCTCTCAACTAGATTTATTATTTTTATAAGCGAATCTATTTTGCAAAGCGGCCTGATTTTTTTATTGGCCACGGCTATCTTGGGATATTTTATTTACCGCTGGGGAAAATCACAAATTGGCAAAGAACAGATTGATTGGATTCTTACCCGCCTGCCGGTGATCAAGGGCATCAACCAAAAATTCAACGCGGCCAGGACTTGCCGCACCTTGAGCTCTCTGATTTCTTCCGGCGTGAATATTTTGGAAGCTATATCAATCACTAAAGAAGTTTTGCAAAATCATTTTTATCAAAATATTTTGGAAGACGCCCGCCTGAAAATCCAGCGCGGCGAAACCATCTCGCGGGCATTTTTGAGTTCAGAGAGTCTTTACCCTCCACTGGTGGGAGAAATGACGGCCATTGGAGAGGAAACCGGAGAACTTTCCCAGATGCTTTTGCGGCTCGCGTCATTTTATGAAAGCGAGGTCAGCCAGGCCACTAAAGACCTCTCCACAATTATTGAGCCCTTGCTGATGATTGTCATTGGCATTATCGTTGGATTTTTCGCCGTGTCCATGATTTCTCCGATGTATAATTTAGTGGGAGCGTTTTAATTTATGAAAGGCATAACACTAATTGAGCTTTTGGTGAGTATTTCAATAATCGCGGTAATAGCTACGATTTTTATTTCCGCTTTTTCAACATTTCGCGAAAATAGCCAGCTTTCGGAAGCGCAATCCGCGATTATCGGCTTGTTAAAAGACGCGCGGAGCCGGACGCTTTCTTCGCAAAATAAAAGCAACTACGGCATTCATTTTGAAACGGCCAAAGCAGTTCTTTTTAAGGGCGATATTTATAATTCGGCAGACGCTTCTAACGAGCCATATTTTCTGCCAACTGCCGTTCAAATTGGCGCCATAAATCTTACCAATGGGGTGGTGGACACGGTTTTTACCCGCCTTTTGGGCACAACAACCGCTTCGGGCACCGTGACTATTTCTTCAAAACGCACTGGCGGCTCCTTCCGCGTCATAACGATTCTGGGCACAGGCAACGCGCAATAATTTATGGTAAAATAACATCATGAAAGGTTTTGGCATTTTAGAAATTGTAATTGCGGTTTCAATAATCAGCGCCACGATTTTTTCGCTGTCCTTTGTTTTTATTATTTCCAGCCGCCTGGAAGAAGCATCTTTAAATAAAATCCGGGCCAATTTTCTTGCCGAAGAAGGTCTGGAAGCTACGCGATTTTTGCGCGACCAAAGCTGGGCAACTAATCTAGGAGGCCTTTCAATCGGCACAACTTATTATCTATCCTTCAACGCAGTAAACTCCGTTTGGTCTATCAATACATCCAACCCTGGCCTTATTGATAATTTATTTTTAAGAAAAGTGACGGCGGAAAATGTTTGTAGAAACGACTCTTATGACATTGTAAGCTCCTGCGGGACATTGGATCCGGATACAAAAAAAATAAATGTATCCGTTGAGTGGCTGGAGCGCGGCTCAACCGCAACTATAAGCGCGAGCACGTATTTATCGGATATTTTTGATAATTAAAATATGCGCGGATATACATTATTGGAAACAGTGATCTATGTGGGTATTTTAGCGGTTATCGCCGTCTTGGCTTTGGGGTCAATACTTTCCGTTTACAAAGCTTTCGGAAAAACAAAAATAGAAAGAAAACTGGCTTTGAACGGTGACATCGCTGTTGAGAGAATGGTGCGCAGTGTCCGTTCGGCGACCAGCACTGATACATCGGTGAGCGTTTTCGGCATCCACCCCGGAATTTTAAAAATCGGCGGGACGAAATTTTCGCTTTTGGGGTCGGTTTTACAAGTTACAGAGAACGGAGAAGCTCCGCAAGATTTAACATCTGACGTGAATGTCAGCAGTTTAGTATTTTACCGCACAGTTTCCGCGAATTCCGAAATAATAAAAATAGAGCTGGCGCTTCAGGCTGGGACTGGAATATTCCAAAAAAGTAAAAATTTTTACGGGTCGGCGGTATTAAGAGGAGCGTATTAAATCTTGAAACATGAAACTTAAAACGCAAAATCAGGAACAAGTCCGGCAAAAAACAGGGCAAGCAGCTTTGATTGCGGTGATGCTAATGCTGATAATTATGCTTTCGGCTATTTTTGGAGCTTCGTCAGTTGCTTTAAAAGAGGCCAAGGTTGCCGAAGAAAATAAAAAATCAAAGCTCTCATTTTTTGCGGCCGAAGCCGGATTGGAAGACGCCGTTTACAGGCTGAAAAGGGGCAAAATCGTCAGTTCTTCTTTTTCCATTTTGCTAAACGGCGCGACTTCCAACACCACCGTCACTTCTGCCGGCGGTCGGCGAGACGTGTATTCCGAAGGTGATCTTGCTGGAAATGTGCGTGCCTTAAACGCCGCGCTTTTAAATAGCGACGGGGTGAGCTTTTATTACGGAGTGCAAGTGGGAGACGGCGGGCTTGAAATGAGCAATAACTCCACAATCAACGGCAATGTTTTTTCAAACGGAAGTATTGTCGGAAGCAACGGGACGATTATTACGGGGGACGCGATTGTGGCAGGAGGCATCAACACAAATCCCAGCTTGGAATGGGCAATTCAAAATTCGGACAATTTTTTTGCCACAGCGACCGGAAATAGGGATATAACGCAGTCTTTTATCGCCAACGCCACCAATAAGCTTAACAAGGTTGCGGTTTATTTGGGAAAAGTCGGCAATCCCACATCAAATATCACTTTGAGAATAAATACCGACAATGGAAATAAGCCATCAACAACAAGCATCGCGAGCGCCACAATACAATACACGTCAGTCGGATTGACGCCAGGATGGATAGGTGTCGCGCTTCCTTCCCCGCCGAATATCACTAATGGCACAAAATACTGGATAGTTTTGGATTATGGTTCAAACTCCGCTTCCAATTATTGGAATTGGAGAAAAGATTCTTCCGACAATTATTTAAATAACACCGGCAAATATACTTCAAACTGCTGTTCCGGAAACCCTGTTTGGACGAACGTGGGCGGTGATTTGGCATTTCAAGCTTGGATAGGTGGAGTAAACACAAAAATTGATGGATTAACCATAGGAAACGCGAGTTCAGGAACCGGGCGCGCGAATTTATTTGTTAACACAACAATACACGGCTCCGCGTGCCCGAACCAATATTGCATAGTGGAAAATCCAGCAAGAGAAGAAATGCCTATATCGGCTGGGCTGATACAGGATTGGAAAGACGCTGCGGCGACGGGAGGCATATGTGTACAACCGCAATGCGATGCACTTGGCAACCTTTTTCTTTCCAATGGAGCATCAGCCAATCTCGGCCCGATAAAAATAAACGGAAATTTAACACTTTCAAATAATGCCACATTGACTGTTACTGGAGTCATTTGGGTAGCGGGAAATATAAACGTTTCAAATAATTGCAATGTGCGCTTAAGCCCGAGTTACGGAAGTTTATCTGGCATGATAGTTACTGATGGAACGGTGCGCGTGTCTAATAACTGCGTTTTTTCCGGGTCGGGGACTACAGGGAGTTATATAATGCTCCTTTCAGCTAAAAACGCTCCGACATCCGATGTTATAGAAGTAAACAACAACGCGACCGGAGTAATTTATTACGCCAGCAACGGACGGATTGAATTTGAAAATAACGCTGCCGCCAAAGAAGCCGTCGCTTACGGAATAGATATGGAAAACGGGGCTACGATTACTTACGAAACCGGCTTGGCTAACATCAATTTTTCCTCCGGACCGTCGGGAGGATGGGATATTAATAGCTGGCAAGAAACTTTACCGCAATGATGATGCCAAGTTTTTTACGGCTTCCCATTTACGCTTTTGAGCTTTCCGACAAGTCTTACAAATACCTGCGCTTGAAAGAAGAGCGCGGCGGGATTGTGTTGGACGATTTTGGCGAGGGCGAGATCGCCGCCGGAGTTATAGAGCACGGAGAAATCAAAAAAAAGGACATACTCAAAGCGCTTTTAAAAGAACTTTTTTCCAAAAAAAATATACATTTTACGGCAATTTCTTTGCCGGAAGAAAAAGGATTTTTGGAAAACATCCAGCTTACGGGAATTAAAGAGAGTGAACTGCGCCAAGCCTTGGAACTGCAATTGGAAGAGCACGTGCCCTTGCCGCCTTCCGAGGTGATTTTTGATTATATTTTGGCGCGTAACGAAAAAAATCATTTAGACGTGGCGCTCAACGCTTTTCCGCGCGCTTTGGTTGAAGATTATCTTGAAGTTTTTTCCTCGGCTGGCGTTTCGCCGACTTTTATGGAATCAGAGCTCACCGCCGCGACAAGATCAATAGTGCCACAGGACTTCGCTTCGCCCGCCATGGTGCTGGATTGGGGCAAAACCAGAATTAGTTTTTTTATCGTGGAGAACCGCGTTTTAAGATTCGCCTCCACAGTGCCTATAGGCGGCGAGATGCTGGATCAAGCCATAGCCAAAAATTTAAACGTGAGCCTTGAAGAAGCCCAAAAATTAAAAGCCAAAAAAGGATTTTTGCAGGACAAGGATTCTTTACCGGTGTTTCAGGCGATTGTGCCAGTTGTTACAGCCATACGCGAAGAAGCGGAAAAATATATTAATTTTTGGCAAACCCATTCGGAAAATAAGGAAGCGCCAAAAAAACTTTTTCTTTCGGGTGGGGACGCTAATCTGCCTGGCTTGCCGCAATATCTGGAGCAAGAGCTGGGTTTGCCGGTGGTTATGGCCAATCCTTGGGTCAACGTGAAATTTCCAAAATACTATCTGCCCAATTTGGAATTTAAAGACGCCGTCCGTTTCTCGATTTCCATCGGCATGGCTTTGGCCGCGATGGATAAAGAAAAAACCATATGAACTTACTTACTCCAAATTATGAAAAAGAATTCCGCCACGAGAAAATTATCCGTGTTTGGATAAGCTTCCTTATAATTTTGATAATCGTCGCCGCTACCGGACTGGTTTTTATGCTGCCGTCTTATTTCGCGCTCGCGCTTTCCAAGGACGATATTTTGCGCAGGCTTCAGGCCGAAGAAAAAGTATTTGAAAAAAAAGAATTTAAAAGCCTGGAAGAAAAAATAACGTCTTTAAACGAGAAAATTTTCACTTTTGAAAAGAGCGAAAAAAGGCGGCATGATTTCGCGCCACTTTTAAATAAAATCGCGATCAATACCGTTTCCGGCATCAGCTTAACTTTGATTACTTTAAGTAAAAATGAGCAGGGGCTCTTCACTTTTTCCGTGACGGGAGAAACGGACGCCAGAGACAATCTTTTAAAATACATCGATCGTTTGAGAGCGGTTAAGGAATTTTCTTCGATAAATTCTCCAGTTGCTAATTTGCTTAAGGAAAATAAAGCTTCTTTTTCCTTGGAAATTAAAATTAATCCCGAGGCCTACAAATATGAATCTGTTAAATAACAAAAAACCCTTTTGGGCGCTGGCGGCGGGATTTACGATACTGGCCATATTGGGCGCTTTGATTTGGTTTACTTACGGAAAAATACAGCAGGCCAGCGCCGTTTCCGCGGAAGCCGAAGGCAAAATCGCCCTCTTGGAAAAAAAGGAGCGTGAATTTTCTTTAGCCGAATCAAACCTCAAAGATTTCGGCCCGGAAATTGATCTTTTGGACGGTGCTTTTCTTTCTGAGGGCACTTTCGTTGATTTTTTACGCCTTTTGGAAAGCCTGGCCAAAAAAACGGGAGTTAAATTTTCCGCCCAGAACGCCAAGCTGCCTCAATCGGATAAAGAAATAGCCAGCTTGAATTTTGAAATAACTGGAAATTTCCGCGGAGTTGCCGATTTTTTCGCGCTGCTTGATAAAATTCCCTACGCTGGCATTGTTGATAGCGCCATTATTTCTCCCAAAGCCGATGGGCAAAAAAGAACCGGCGTGATTACCGCTAGGATAAATTATATTATATTTAATTTCAAAATATGAAGTTAAAAAATTTATTTTCAAAAATAGGGCGCAGGCCGCAGGGTCCCGTAACCATAGAATCAATCTGGACAGCGGGTTTGGTAATCGCCCTAGTTTTACTTTTAGCGGCGCTTTGGGCGGATTATTTTCTTATCTATAAAAAATTCGTGGTGGAGAAATTATTACCGGCGCAATTTGAGGCTTCCGGGTCTTTTCTTAAAAAAACCAATCTGGAAAATGCCGGGAAAAAACTCCGCGAGAGAAAAACATTTTTGGATAATCCAACTTCTCAATTTGTGGAAAGCCCTTTTTGATGTTAGAATTTTTCCGAGTACGAGCTTTTCTCCTCGTAGTTCAATGGATAGAACGGCGCTCTTCTAAGGCGTATATGGGGGTTCGATTCCCTCCGAGGGGATAAAAAATATTTAAATTTAAAAAATCGTATTAAAAACTTGCTGTTTTAGGCACAAACATTTGTCGAGTTTGAATGAGAATGTAAGTTATATTATGATTACGATACATGAGCTATGAACTTACAAAACACGCGAGAGAACGAATGGAGGAACGGACTATATCTAAAGAGCTCATTGAGGAGGCCTTGCGTAACCCTACAAAAGTTTGGTATGATGAAGATGGCAGGATTCTTATCAAAAAGTTATATAAGAAAAAAGACAAGGAAAGGCTTTTGCTCATCATCGGCGAGAAAGCTAACGGAAAATTAAAAATTATTACTATTATTGAGACATCAAAGATTAAAAAATATTTATGAAAAAGAATAAACCCAAAATTTCATATGACAAAGAGAGCAAGGTGCTAATGGTAGAACTGAAACCAGCAAAAAGCGTGGATTCAGATATTCATGGCAACATTGTTATTGATTATGACAAAAAAGGAGAAGCCATCAGAGTTAATTTCTATCAGTTTAACTTTGAGGAATTTGCGAAAGGGCTTAGATCCTTAAAAGAATTTGCACGAGATTCCCGCGCCGCCCTCATTACCAGATAAAGAACCCGGAGAAAAACATCGGCGCGAACCATATTTTGATTTTGGGGGACGGGAAATTTTTTAATCCTAGAATCTATAAAATTTAGGCCTTGAAACAGCAGAGATGCTGATTTTTTGTGGGCTTGACTTCCAGTCCATAATATGCTATTCTCAACGGCATCGGAATCATGGTAGAAACCTTGTAAATCCGGTAACCCCGCCACGAGGGCATCGTGGTAACTCAGTACCTTGAAGGAGGAGTCAAATGACTCAAAACAATCAGGTCGTTGCCAGTGTTCTGGAAGTTCTCGAAGGAGTGGGGCTCAATCACTCCTGTACGATGGGCAAGGCGGTCATCCTGGAGGGAGGTCTCAGTGATCACATGAAAGCCCTTCGCGTCTCCACCTTTCGTGACGCCATCACGGGCGGCACCGGATTCATCAACCGCCCTGTCGTCCAGCAGAACATGCTTCCGGCTCGCCGAGCTTTGCTCGCCCATGTCGCGAGTGTCCTGCAGGAGAAGGGAGCCACTCTCAAGAGTAAGGAGGACTTTCACGGCCCTACGGTGGACGAGGTTTACCACTTCGTCATCGAGGGTCAGGAAGTCGACCTCGTGCTCATGCCGGGCTGAACCAGGCATGCGACATTCCCCGAGCCCTTGCGAAACACGTTTTCGCTCGGGGCTCTTCTTTTTTCTAAAATCATTGTAATTTTCATAAAAATTGATTATTCTTTAGGTATTCGCTTTGCGAATTCTGAATTAGTTGCCGCCAAAGAAAAATTGGAAATTGTTATCGGTGCGGCTTCGCCGCAAATTCTAAATTTTTTCGTGGGGGGAATTCCTCGCCGCCTGCGGCGGCGAAAACCGTTCGAACTATCTCAAGAATACCGCGAAAACATGAAATTGACAGAAAAAATATCAAAAGTATTTATAGAAACACTGCCAATATTTTTTGGAATACTCTTGTCATATTTATTTTGGGAAAATAATATGTTGCTTTTTATAATTTATCTTGCGTTAACTTTGGGCTTGATTTATTTTCATAAGGACAAAATCGAATTTATTATTTTCGCATATGGTATTTTGGTCGGCGCAATCGTTGAAATTATCGGCACTCAAGTTAGTGGCTATCAATCTTTTACGAAACCTGATTTTGGGGGTATTCCTATATGGCTGCCTGTTGTTTGGGGATATGGCTTTGTTGCAATGAAACGAATCAGTTTCGTTCTTAAAAACTTATAAGTTTCTAATTTGCAATCTCCACACTATAGCTGGCAAATTGCAAATTCTATTTATCGCTAAAAAATTTAATGTGATGAGTATACTCGTTTTTGCTCGATCGTAGCAAATTGAGTATATATGTTTTTGTCTTTAGTTTCTTTAGTTTTAAGTATTTTTACTATTTACTCATTCTTCACTTTGAGTTTTGAGATGCGGGCTTTGTCCAGTTTGGGGAGTTTGATAGTTAAAAGGCCGTTTTTCATTGTCGCTTCCGCTTCGTCGGAATCAACTTCCTGCGGAAGCAAAATGGAACGTGAAAACGCGCCCCAATAAAGTTCTTGATAAAAATAGTCGTTGCCGGAAATTTCCTTTTGGCGCTCGCGCTTTCCGCGGAGCGTTACCATATCATGCGTTACCTCCACATCCAAATCATCTAATCTTACCCCACCCACAATCGCTTGCACCATAATTTCTTCCGGCGTTTGCCAGACGTCAATCGTAAGCTGGCCTTCCTCGTCTTGAGGCAGGTCATGTTTCTGGGTTTTGTGGAGCATTCCGGATTCCTCAACCGGTTCCACTTTAACGCTCCCGGTAAGCCGTTCAAAAAATGATCTTTTTTCCATATAAGTTATATTTTAGCACGTTTAGCTCTTTCAAATAAAACCAGGGCAATGGCGGCGCCCAAAATTACGAATGATGTAATCCAAATCTGGTTCAGCACGCCACCTACGCTTTTTATTATAAAAAAATTATAAAAACCGTGCAACAAGGTGGCGAAAAATAACCCAATAAACAGCTCTCGGAGCCGTCGCTCCTTGTGAAAAAACGAAAAAGCGAACGCGGAGCCTATGATTGCCGTGGCCGAAACGTGAATCAATAGGGCATTGATAAACCGGAAAGCGCTGACCATGACGGATTGGGTTACGCCGACTTTCAGAGACTCGCCCAAAAATAAAATATTTTCCAGCGCCGCGAAACCCAAAGCGGCCGCGACCATGTAAATCATGGCGTCCACGGGCTCGTCAAAATATTTGCTGCGGATGGCCGTAAAAAAAGCCGCGGCGGTTTTGGTGATTTCCTCCAAAAAAGCGAACCCGAAAATATTTAATATTGAGAACCAAAAAGCTCCGTATCCGAAAAATTTTTGGAAAACATTATTTGCCGAAGAAAAACTATTTTCCAAAATTATCGCCACAACCACTCCTAGCATGCCGGCAAGAAACACTAGTAAAATTTCCCGGCGCGGCTCTGGATGGTCATCCTCTTTCAGCCAAAACCAAAGCCAAAAAAGTGAAGGCAGAAATGCCAGCGCTCCCGCCAAAAAAATATAAGCTAGGAAATCCATGATTCTGTCATCAGCATAGTCCTGTTAAATTTTTGCCAGACGGTTTCGGTGATGAATGGCATGAAGGGGTGCAAAAGTTTTAAAGATTCTTTTAAGGCGCGCGCCAAAACTTCCGGGTTTGGATTTTTTTTGGATTCCTCCAGATAAATATCGCAAAAATCGTGCCAGAAAAATTCGTAAAGAATATGGAGCGCTTTCCCGAAATCGTATTTTTCTATAAGTTTATTAACTTGTTTTTGCGTTTTTCGGAGCCTTACAATAATTTTTTTGTCAGCTACAGTTTTCCCGCCCAGGAAGAAGTCCGACTTCTTTTGGGATCCGAAGTCGGACTTCGAGGATGGTGGACATTGCCCTAAAACAAATCTCGCAGCGTTCCAAATTTTGTTGCAAAACTTTTTTCCGGCCATCACGTGTTCTTCAGACCATTTTATATCTTGCCCGCCCATGGCTTGCCAGATAAGCCCGAAACGCGTCGCGTCGGCGCCGTATTTATTTATCAGATCCATCGGGTCAATTCCCGTGCCTAAAGATTTGGACATTCTCTCTCCGGATTTTGCTAAAATTGTGGCATGAATGATCACATCAGAAAAAGGCACATAGCCCAAAAATTCTTCGGATGAAAAAACCATCCGTGCCACCCAAAGATTGATGATATCGCGCGCGGTGGAAAGAACCTGCGTCGGATAATAATTTTTTAAATCTGCGGAATTTTCTGGCCATCCCAAAATCGCGAACGGCCAAAGGGCGGAAGAAAACCAGGTGTCCAAAACATCGTCAACTCCTTCAATCGGAATTTTGTGCCCCCACCAGATTTGGCGGGAAATGCACCAATCTCTGACATTTTTTAACCAATCAAAATAAATTTTTTCCCAGCGCTTGGGATGAAATTTTATTTTGCCCTTTTTGACATCTTGAATCGCTAGCTTGGCGAGCTCTTCCATTTTTAAAAACCATTGTTTACTTCTTAAGGGCTCAATGGCTGTGCCACATCGATAACATTTGGCTACATTATGCGAATAATCTTCTATTTTTTCTATCAGGCCGAGCTTTTCTAATTTTTTCACAACCTTTTCCCGGGCTTCCAAAATTTTAAGCCCATCAAATTCTGCGCCGGCTTCTTTTGTCATTCGCCCCTTTTCATTAATAACTTGGATGACAGGCAGTTTGTGGGTAATTGCGATTTGTTCGTCTAGCATATCGTGCGCGGGAGTAATTTTCACAGCGCCAGTCCCGAAATCTATCTCTATTCTCCTATCGGATACAATCGGGATCTCTTTATTTTGAATTGGTAGAATAACTTTTTTGCTAATTAAGCTTTTATATTTTTTATCTTTGGGGTTTACCGCCACGGCGGTATCTCCCAGCATAGTTTCAGGTCTTGTCGTAGCAATAATGATGAATTTATTTTTTTCTTCCGCCAACAGATATTTAATAAACCAAAGTTTCCCTTTTTCTTCATAATATTCCAATTCCAAATCGGAAAGTGACGTTTGGCATCTTACACACCAGTTGATAACGCGCTCGCCTTGGTAAATCCAACTCTTTTTTTGGTAATGCAAAAAAGCGGTTTTCACAGCTTCTTGGTACTCCGGGTCCATAGTAAAGCGGGTTCTAGACCAATCGCAGCTTGCCCCCAGTTTTTTTAATTGGTCTAAAATGATGTTTCCGTATTTCTCTTTCCACTCCCAAACTTTTTCCAAAAATTTTTTCCGTCCCAAGTCGTGCCGGCTCACGCCTTGTTTTTTTAAATCTTTTTCAACAACATTTTGCGTGGCGATTCCGGCGTGGTCCGTCCCCGGAATCCAAAGGACGCGGTAGCCCTCCATCCTTTTTTTACGGATTAAAATATCTTGGATGGCAGCGTTCAGTGCGTGCCCCATGTGCAATGACCCCGTAATGTTCGGTGGCGGCAAAGCGATAGTGAAAGTTTTATTTTTATTTGGATTTTCAGCCTGAGGCTGATGCGCCTCGGACGCAAAAAAACCGCTCTTTTCCCAGAGCTTATATATTTTATCTTCATGTTCTTTCGGGTTATACGGCTTATCAAAATCGGAAAGCATAATCTAAAATTATCATAATTTTAGATTTCCGTCAGCTCTGATAGTTTTGGGATTTTTTGAGAATTTTTTAGCTTTGAAACGATAATATCCCGCCACGGCGATCATCGCGGCATTATCGCCGCAAAGCCAGAGAGGGGAGATATAAAGCGAGATTTTGGGGAATGATTTTTTGATCATATTTTCCAAAGCCGAGCGGAGTTTTTTGTTTGCGGCAACGCCTCCGCCGACAACTAACGATTTTGATTTATATTTTCGCAAAGCATCGCCGGTTTTTTTAACCAAAACATCAACCACGGCTTGCTGAAATTCGTTGGCTACGGCTGATTTATCGGCGTTGGGGTTATCCCGAAGATAATAAAGAACGGCGGTTTTGAGTCCTGAAAAACTAAAATCAAAATCACTGGAATTAATCATCGGGCGAGGAAATAATCCCTTACCCGAGGTTTTCAATCTCTCCGCCAATTTTGAAATCAAAGGCCCGCCCGGGTAGCCAAGCTTCAACATTCTCGCTACTTTATCAAATGCTTCGCCGGTGGCGTCGTCTCTAGTTTCTCCCAAAATTTTATAATCTAGATGTTTTTTCATTAAAACCAATTCCGTATGCCCGCCGGAGACGATTAGGGCAATAAGCGGAAATTGAGGAGATATGCGTCGGAGCCAGCTCGCATAAATATGCCCTTCCAAATGATTTACCGGGACCAGCGGAACACGCCATTTTTTTGCCAAGTCCTTCGCAAAATTGATTCCCTCCCAAAGCGCCGGCTCCAAGCCTGGGCCCGAGGTTACGGCTATCGCGTTGAACTTAGACGTCCGACGTCCAAGTGGACGTCGGACGTCTTTCATAACCCGCGCGAGAATTATCGGCAGATTTTTTCTGTGTTCTCTCATCGCCAAATTTGGCACTACTCCTCCGAATGGCTTATGTATTTTTATCTGCGACAAAACTTGATTGGAAAGCAAATTAAACTTAGGTGAATTTTGTTTTTCGCTTATTTCCAAAACCGCGATTGCCGTCTCATCGCAGGATGTCTCAATAGCTAGGATTTTCATAACGTATAATTGATTTTACGGCTATTTGTTGTAAAATCAATGCGAGGCCCTATCGTCTAGCCTGGTTAGGACACCACGCTTTCAATGTGGGAACACGGGTTCGAATCCCGTTGGGGCCAAAAATTATGGAAATTATTTACGAAGATAAAAATCTTATCGCCCTAAATAAACCGGCTGGGGCGAATTTTGATTGGGCACTGAAGGAAAAGCCAGAACTTTTGCCCATCCATAGATTGGATAAAGACACTTCCGGGATTATTCTTTTCGCGAAGAGCGAAAAGACGCAAGAGTATTTGAGAGAACTTTTTAAAAATCATAAAATCAAAAAAACTTACAAGGCGCTGGTTGTTGGAAATATAAAAAATAATACGGGAGTGATCGATTTAGCAATCGGACGCTCCAAAAAAACTCCACTAAAGCGTGTGGCGATAGGAGAGCAACGCGGAAAAATTCGCGAAGCAATAACGGAGTACAAAGTGCTGAAAAGATTTAACGGACGTCCGACGTCCACTTGGACGTCGGACGTCCAAGTGGGATTCACGCTTATTGAAGCTTATCCAAAAACTGGTCGCACCCATCAAATTCGTTCGCATTTTTCCGCGATCGGGCATCCGATAGTTTGCGACAAGCTTTATGCTGGAAAAAAGTTTATCTGCCCCGCCGGGCTTACTCGTCAATTCCTGCACGCCTATGCCATAGAATTTAATTTACAAAACGGCTCTCGATTAAGGCTCGAGGCCGATTTGCCGGAGGATTTGAAAAAAGTTTTAGATATGTTATCTTAATTCATTATGCCATCGCTAAATTTAATACATTCGCCAGTGGATATTGAAGCTAGAAAAAAGCTTTCTTTTCGGGCCGGAGACACTATTCGCGTCACCCAAAAAGTGAAGGAGGGCGACCCGTCTCGCAAAGGCGGAGCCGAGGCGGAAAAGACACGCCTCCAAGCCTTTGAGGGGATAGTGCTCGCCAGAAAACATGGCTATGAGCCGGGTGCTACTTTTACCATGCGCAAAGTTTTGGACGGAATCGGCGTGGAGCGAGTTTTTCCATTGTATTCCCCGGATATTGATAAAATAGAAATCAAATCCAAGACGAAATTCAAACGGGCCAAGCTTTATTATGTCCGCGACCGCGCCGCCAGAGAAATCAGAAAAAAAATGAAGCAAACCCGTTTTGACCCTCGGCTGGATTCGGCCCGACAGACCACCCAACCTCCGCAGGTTGAAGTATCTTCACAATAAAATACGCCCAGGTGGAGGAACTGGCAGACTCGCAGGCTTGAGGTGCCTGTGGCCGCAAGGCCGTGGGGGTTCAAATCCCCCCTTGGGCAAAAACGAAATAATTTGACTTGTCGGCGTTTTTTGCTAAGATTAAAGCGCAAGGCCGAGTTTTATAATTAACATTGCTAAATATTTCAATTTTATGGAAAAAGAAATCGGCAAAATCACCCATTGGTACGATAAATTGGGTGTGGCCGTGTTGGATCTGAAGGGCTCGCTGAAAGTGGGGAATATCGTGAAAGTGCGGAAAGGCGCCGAAGAATTTGAAGACACAATCGTTTCCATGCAGATTGACCACAAAAACGTTTCCTCCGCCAAAAAAGGCGACGAGGTGGCTGTGAAATTTTCCCAAAAAACCAAAGAGGGCGCGGTGATTTATAAGGTGGAGTAATAGTTGGTGCCTATAGCTTAGTGGTAAAGCACCGCTCTGTGGCAGCGGTAACGAGGGTTCGATCCCCTCTAGGCACCCCATCGTGCACGAATGGATGCGAAAGCGTCCATTTTTGCTTGTGCTGTAAGGGTTTTCTCCAGTTCTAACCTTTTATATTCTTGCTCCAGTGCCGGATAGCCATTATTGATGGGTTGAAACCATTCATTCGGCTCAATAAAGAGCTTTTCGCCTTGTATTATCGGGGTTTTTCCAAGCGCTAGTAAAATTTCCTTTTGCAGTTCTAACCTTCCTTTCGCTTTTGCCTTAAGAAACTCCGCACGGGCGTAAGTTGCGAAATGAAATGTCTTTTCCGTAAGCTCCAGCCATTTATCTGCTCTGCTCTCGGTTTCCCTTAGTTTGCTTTTCATATCGCTTATTTTGGCTTTAAGCTCGCTTTTTTCTTTGAGGTAAGCCTCATCATCAATAAGTTTGCGGTATCGCATTTTGGTAAGCTCATCTAAATTCGCCTGTGCTTCGGTTAAAGCCTTGTGGCGAGCTTCGTAAATTTTAGTTCGGTCTTCAATCTCGGTATCATTCTTGCTGTTTAGTCCTTCCAAAGCCCATTCCAAGAACTTCGGCAAAATAGTGTATTTGTCTATTTCTTGCTTAATTTGCGATTCTAAATTATCTGCCGGTATGTTTTTTATCTGCGGACACTTAAAATCCTTTTTTCTTTTGGTGCAATGGTAATACGTAAAGGTTTTTGCTTCGCTGGTCTTCTTTATAATTTTAGTATGGCTTTCTGCTGTGTAGAGGCATCCGCATTTCCCGCACCTAATCGCTCCAGTAAATGCGAAATTATGCGTTTTGGGTCTAGGTTTGCCACTTTTGCCGAGTATGACTTGCACTTGGTCAAATTCTTCAAGAGAAATCATCGGTTCGTGCTTGCCTTGATATTGTGAGCCGTCTTTTCGCGCTATAAGCCCTGCGTAAAAAGAATTATTGAAAATTTTGTATATTCCGCTTTGGGAAAGCACGTTATCACTACTCTTTTTGATTTTTCGTGTCCTAAAACCCCATTCGCTAGTGGCAATTCCCAAAACTTTCATTGCGGAGTAATGACCAGTTAACATCAAACTCCACATTTTCTTTACCAAGTTAAATCGCTCTGGGTCTTTGATAATGGTATGGTTAATTTTGTCGTTTAAGTATCCAAGCGGTGCTAGGCTCGGTAGCCACCCTTTTTCTAGCTTGCTTTGTAAGCCTCGCTTAGTGTTCTTACTTAAATCCAAAATAAATTGGTTGGCCACGCCGGTCTCAACGCTGAATATCAAGACATTGTCTTCCGGCACATACTCTCGGTCTATGGTGCGGATGGATTTTAATATGCCTTGCTGGAGCATCCAGCTTAAGTTCCCGCTATCAATAGGATTGCGGGACAAGCGGTTAATTTGCCAGCACAAAATACCTTCTGCCTCACCGCTTTTAATTTTATTTAACACCTCGTCAAATACAGGGCGGTTGTCAGGTTGCTTGGCTGACTTTGCTTCCGTATAGATTTTTACAATATGCAAATTTAAGTCCTTGGCTAACTGCTTTAGCCGGTTTACTTGGTCATCAATGGACTGCACCTGCCGGTCTTCGCTTTCCGACGACTTCCTTGCGTATAAAAAGTATTTAATTTTTGGTTTATCTTGATTCATAAAAACTTGAAGGGACGGTCTGGTTCACCCAATCACTTGCTCCGAAGAGTAGCCTACTGGCAGACCGCCCCTTAAAGGACAGTAAGCAATAAAAAATCTTCGGACATTTATTGTGATTAAAGGTGAACATTATCATTGTATATTGTCTTTTTTGTCCTTGCAAGTGGATAAATACTCTAACGAGATTGGCTCAAATTTTTGCAACTCTTGGCCTATGTATAGTGTTCCATCCGAGAGCGGCAAATCGTTGGCCAGTTTTTGTGCCGTAGCCAACTTTTCATCCAAGCGGCTATCTGATTTTTTAGACCACACCTTGCCCATTTCTTTGCGGAGTGTTTTTGCCCCGTGTTTTTTTATAATTGAAGCAAGGGCGTAGCTGATAAGTGCCTTATTATAGCTATGGACGCTTTGCTCTTTCTCTTTTGCTCTTTTCAAAATGTGAAGTAATAAATCTATATCGCCGTTTGAGTTTAATAATGCAATTTGATTTTCTGGTTTAGCAAGTATTCTTTGCCACGATGCATTCAAAATGTCTTTCCACAAATTTTCGGTAAATAAATCGGAAAGTTTTACAGGCGTGGCATAGGGTCTTTTAAGAAATCGGTTAACTTCACTCCTAATGGTCTGCGCCTTATTTAGACGATATTCGTATCTGAAAACCTCCGTATTTTGTAAATTATAAAGTTCAATGACTTCTTTTTCATATGCCGTTTTTTGTTTTTCCAAACTTTTACCGCTTGGCCGGAGCATTTCTTGTATTTTATCGTAAAAAGCCCATTCTCTAGTTCCGCAAAAAAGATGGAGCGTTTCGTTTTCGTTTTGGTTTTTGCTTCGTATGTCCTTTGTATTTCCATACGCCTTGCCAATATCTACGCGCGACAACTCTGCTAATATGGGGCGCAACGGACGGTCTGCGGGCAGTGGTATATTTTTACAAAAATGCACCACGGATACAGAAGCATCGGCAATGGTTTGCGAAGTGATGTATATACCAATCTCTGGCAAGCGTTCCATCAGCGTAGTTAACAATTTGTGGTAGTCGCTCGGTAGGGCTTCCTGTAGGCTGTTTTCGTTTATCAGCTTTGGCGCAGAGAACTTTAATTTCATATCGTAATATATGCTTCTGCTTCGGTTGTCTGCGTTTTCGTATATTTCAACCCCCGGGTAAGTTAGACCATTATCTATGTCGGCGTGTAGAACAAAACTCCGCAGGTAGGGGACTTTTTTATTGTCTGCTCGCTTTCGGTCTTTTGGTGTCAAATCCGCGTAAGGTCTGGTGGAAAATTCGTGATTAAACATAGCCCAGTCTGCTACTCGGAATTTATCTATGCCGCGAATGCGAATTATGACTGTATCCATATTTATTAAATTATTTTGTTGTCCTTAAATTTCTTGGAATCCTTCTGCGGTGTTTCTTGGCGGTCTCTTTGCACCGCTTCGTATTCTTCTTGGGTTATCGGCTTATAAACCAGCTCAACTAGACGCATCAGCTTAATCCCTTTTTCAAGGGCTTCTTTCCGGCTGATTTCTTTTCCGAATTGCTCTTTATAGAGCGTTTGGAATTTGGTTATCTGTGCGTCTGACAGCATATACAGCCATTCTAAAAAACCCTCTAAGCCAAAAAGAGCCAGAGGGTTTGAGAGGGTTTTTGGGCATTCAGACACAAAAAATAAAAGGGCTTTTTGTCAGCCCCTCAATACCGAAACAAGCTGTTGTCCAAAATTTACTCTCTAACCCTCTACTTCAAGCCACATATTTTGCTTCCTGTCGTCAAACTGATATTTTAATTTACCCCGTAGTTTCTCGTATCTTTCCTTTTGCAATTCCTTTTTTGTATTTTCTATAATCTGCAACATTCTTTGTGCTCTGGTATTAGAATCGTTTAGCGTTGTGTCGTTTTTGTCTTTAGGCAACCTTATTGATTCAAAAACAGAAGCAATAGTTCTATGTGCGCCAAATGGACTGCAAAGTATATCTAACAACCTATAATGTCTTGAATTTAGCCCGCCTATTTTTATTGGGGTTGCTTGTTTGTAAAACTTAAAATAACCCTGCCCATTTCTAGCTTCTGTATAGGGTTTAGGGTTGTCTTGCATTAAGACTTCGTCTGCGGCGGGTTTTGGTGATACCATCTCACTCACGCTATGCAAAGGCGTAAATGCGTCAAATTGAAGGCGAAGTATATTTATTTTTAATAGAGCATTGTTTTCAAGCTTGAGCACAAATTTATAAATAAAATCGTCCAGTTGTAACCCCAATTTTTTGCCTTCCGTTTCAAGCCATTCGTTCAAGATTTCTGCTCTGTATTGTTCTGAATCTCTATTAAATTCCCCTGCCGCTACACCAAACTCTGCGTTTGATATATTTGGACTTTGTGAGCTTTGCGTCCCCTTACGCCTCAACTTGTCTATTTCATAAATTTCATCTCGCAATATTACAATAAGTTTTTCTCCAACAATTCTGTTTACGGCGTTCACCATAATTTTAGCTTCTTCTTTATCAAATTCTGCCCTGTTTAGTGTTGATAATGGTATTTTAACAATGCATTGCAATTTACCGCAGTCAGCTAACTCTATTTGGTTATAAACCAATTCAACAAATTTTTTGATTTTTCTTAAGTTATCTTCAGAAAACCCGTCTAAATTTGCTTTATTTTTTACTCCGGCTATCATTCTGGTTTGCATTGCCTCGCCAGATTTTTTGGCGGCTGTATATTTTGCCGCTTCTTTCAACCATTCTTGGTAGTCGTCTTTGCTGGCTGAGGCGGTCAATACACTATTTATATATTCAAAAAGTTTATTTGCGGTTTCCTTGCCGTTAATATCGTAATAAATAGGATTGAGAAATTCGGTGAGAACTACCGACAAGGGTTTTGCCCGCTTTCTCGCATAGGCGTGCCGAAACAACAAATCCGTAAGCGTGTAACTTCCCTCATTAAGAAACAACGCAACATTATCAAATTGAGCAAATGCGACAACAGCCCTCAACCATTCGTCTTTGCTAAATAATTTTTCAATTTGTTTGGCAATAGAAAAAACCGCCTCTCTTGGTATAAACGGTGTTTGCCGCAACACATAGTGCTCCTTTAGGTATGCTACTTGCTTTTTGACCGCTTCTTGGTCAACCAGTAATGCGTCATAAGACATTTCGTGGGCTAGATTCCCATACTTATCCTCAATTTCTACTGGCTTGTCTTCCCAAACAAGCAGTTTCTCATATTCAAATTGCTCGCAAATCTCCTTTGCTTCGTTGGCGGTCATATCAAATTGTTTTGCAAAAGCATCGGTTATGTCGGGGAGTTCATAGTAGCCATCCCGCAAAAGTTTTTCTGCGAAATAAAGCATTTTTGTGCACGAGAGATAATCAATTTTCATAGTGATAGTAATTTAACAAACTAAGCCATTTTTCTCAATGTTGTCCCGAATTTTGAGCTATTACTTCAATTTGCGCCCAAATAGTGATATTTTACATTTATACAATTAAATATGGTTATTGCCTAACCCTCGTGAATTAAAAACTCCGAGGTATGGCAGAAAAACTGTTCAGGTATATTAAGCTCTTCGTCCAGAGCACCTGAACAGTCATATTCCGAAAGGAGTATGGGTGGCGAAAGCCATCGCTGGCGGAGAGCTTTGTGTTTTCCGCCAACAAGGCATAAATAAAACTGTTCAGGTATGCCAAAAAAATTACAATTACAAGATTGGACAAAAGAGCAACTCGTTGATGAGGTTGCGCGACTTCGTAAACGCAAGAAATACGGCCTTGTCTGGGAAGATAAGCCGGAAGATGTTGTTGAGCAATGCAAGACGGAATTGCCGGTGCTCAAGGAAGTGAAGAATAAGGCGATTGCGAAAGACAAAAACGGCCCCGTGAACATTCTGATTGAGGGCGACAATTACCACGCTCTCTCGGTCCTTAATTACACGCATAAAGGCAAGATTGATGTCATCTACATTGACCCGCCGTATAACACTGGAAATAAAGATTTTATTTACAATGACAATTTTGTAGATGCGGAAGACCCATACCGACATAGCAAATGGCTTTCGTTTATAGAAAAGCGATTAAAATTGGCACATTCTCTATTAAAAAATAGTGGTGCGATATTTATTTCTATTGATGATAACGAGGTGACGCAATTGAAATTATTATGTGATGAGATTTTTGGCAAGAGAAATTTTGTTGAATGTATATCTTGGGAAAAGAAATCATCTGCAAAAGGAGTGCCTCCAAAGAATATGATTGTAAATGTCCACGAGTATATTTTGGTCTATCAAAAATCAGATAAATTTTCATTCTTGGGCGAGCCGAGAAGTGAAGAAAGTTTTAGCAATCCAGACAATGACCCACGAGGGCCGTGGCGAAATACGAATATAAAAAGCACGGTAAAGGACAGGTCTCACGCATTTTTAATCACCGACCCAAAAACTGGCAATGTTTTTACTGACACTTGGGCGTTTAGCAAAAATGAGCTTGAAAGATTGATAAAAGAAAGGTATTTAATTTTCCCAAAAAATAAAAACGGCCAAGTAAGAGCAAAAGAATTTTACAATGAATTTAAAAATGCAAACATTCCGATAAAATCATCTTGGGGTTTGTTTGATAATCAAAAAAATACCGAGATGTTAAAAAAAATTCTCGGCGATATAGTTTTCTTAAATCCCAAGCCGTTAGATTTGATAATTTATTTACTGAAAAGCGCGGCCAGCAAGGATGCTGTTGTTTTGGATTTTTTTGCTGGTTCGGGGACAACTGTTCACGCTTTATTAGTGGTTAATAGGCAGGATAAGGGTAAGCGTAAGTTTATTCTTTGCACTAACAATGAAAATAATATCGCAACCGATGTTTGCTATCCAAGAATAAAAGCAGTGATTGACGGGCATAAAGATTATCGGGACATTACAGGAATACCAAGCAATCTCAAATACTTCCGCACAGCGTTTGTCGGCGCAGAGCCGAATGATAAAAACAAAGAAGCGTTGACCAAGCAAGCAACCGAAATGCTCTGTATGCGCGAAGATACCTTTGAGTCGGTAAAAGAGACAGGTGCGGTAAAGATTTTCAAAAACCCAAAACAGCATACGGGCATTGTTTTTGACGAGGATGCTATCCCCGCACTCAAAAAAGAAATTTCCAAGATTGGCGGCGTATGGAGCGTGTATATCTTCTCTCTTGGTGATGACACTTTTGAGGACGAGTTTGAGGATATGAAAGAGAAAATAACTGTTGCGCCGATACCCGAAGCGATTTTGCGGGTCTATCGGCGTTTATTCAAACCATAATATGGCTTTTCAACTTACAAAATATCAAGACAAAGCGGCCCGCGAACTTCTGATTAAATCAGAAGAACTTTTGAGCACTGGCAATCCCAAGACACTTGTCTTTAAGGCACCAACTGGCTCTGGAAAAACAATAATTATAGCAGAGTTTTTGACACGATTTTCGGATGACCACGACCATTCGCCTTGTGCGTTTATATGGGCCGCTCCTCACAAATTGCACGAGCAGAGCAAGGAGAAACTTGAGCAGTATTTTGAAAACACGCGAGCAATGGAATGTTCGTTTTTTGAGGATTTGGACGACCGGCAAATCGGCGAAAACGAAATCTTATTTTTTAACTGGGAGAGCATCCGGCGCGAAGACCTTATTTATATCCGAGAAAACGAACAGGACAATAACCTTTCAAGCGTTCTTGAACGAACACACAAAGCTGGACGAAAAATTATTTTAATTATTGATGAAAGCCATCTCCACGCACCTGCCGAAACTTCTCAAAATCTCAAAAACGATATTGCGCCTGACCTGATTATAGAAACATCCGCAACCCCAACCCTTCCCGGAGACGATAATGTTACGGTGCAAATTGAAGCTGTTAAAGCGGAAGAAATGATAAAGAAAGCAGTGATACTCAATGAGGATTTCAAAAGCGTGGTGCGCCGTGGCCGCACCGAAACCATAAAGAGCGAGCTTGCCGGTAGTACCGATGATACTGTTTTGCGAGAAGCGTTGAAGAAGCGCGAGGAGCTTGTCCGAGCATATAAAGCAGAAGGTGTTGCCGTAAATCCATTACTTCTTATCCAGTTGCCGAACCGTATTGGTCAGGCGGAGGAAGACCGCCAAACAATAATTGTACGGACTCTCAATGATAAGCACGGCATCAGTGTTGAAAATGGCAAACTTGCCTTCTATATTTCAGAAAATAAAGAGAACTCTGAAAATATCTCTCGGAATGATAACGAAGCCGAGGTTTTGATATTCAAGCAGGCCGTTGCACACGGCTGGGATTGCCCGCGAGCGCATATACTTGTGCTCTTTCGTGAGTGGCATAGCCCTGTGTTTTCCATTCAAACGCTCGGCCGGATTATGAGAGTGTCGGAGCCGGAGCACGGGTATTACGATAACGACATACTCAATTTTGCTTATGTTTATACGAACATTGACGACATTGTAATTCAAGAGGACATCGGTGGCGGATATGTAGTGATACATACCAGCAAACGAATTGCGAAATACAAGTCGGTTGAATTGCCATCGGTTCACCGCAAACGGCATCGTGAGCAGACGCGCTTGAGCCCGCTTTTTACACGGCTATTTCTTATGGAAGCGCAAAAATATACAAGCAAGGATAAAAAGAAAAAGGGCCTTGAAAAGATAATAAAACCCAAAGGCCAGCGTGTTCAGCAGGCGTTTATTTCTGACTGGAAAGCAGAAAACATAGATACTATTGCAGGCGAGCGCATACAAGCAGATGTGCAGATTGAAAGAGCAAGCGATATGGACCTTCAAAGGTTGTTTGATTATTTTGTGCGCAAAAATCTCTCTCCGTTTCACCCCGAAGACCGGTCCGTGGGCCGTCTGAAAGAGTCAATCTATAAGTTTTTTGATAAAGAGATGAGAATGACGAGGGCCGAGCATTTCCGGGATATCATAAACATTGTCTTGAGCGAAGATAACCGGCCGCATTTTGAGGCAGTGATAGATAGTGCCAAACGCGCCTATATTGCGACAGCAGAGAAACGAGAGAAAGAAATAGTGGAAGATGTTTGGGAAGTGCCGGAGCGTGTCGCTTTCGGAAAAGGATATGTTGAAGCAAAACCAAAAAAGAAAAAATCCGTAATGAAGCCGTTTTTTTCTGACGAACGCTGGCAATCTGAAAAAGCATTTATTGACTTTTTGGATAAGCCGCGAAATGATGTATCGTGGTGGTTCAAAAATGGAGACCGAGATGCGACTTTCTTCGCCGTGCAGTATAAAGATGGCAATGACTCGGCCCCGTTTTATGTTGATTTCGTGGTTATGATGAAAGACGGGAGTATCGGGCTATTTGACCCACACGGGCTTCATCTGGCCGATTTTGGTGCGAAATCAGATGGTCTGCGAGCATACATAGCCCACTTGAAGAAAAAGGGCCGCAAGGTATCCGGTGGTATTATTGCGAATACCAAACCCGATTATACCGGCCAGTGGATGGTCTATGAAGGCAACGGAAAAAACGCGCGAGAGGGCAACTGGGATAACTGGAAACAACTTTAACTTTGAATATGGCAACATTTGGTAGCGGGACGCCGGAGAGCCCGGACAACAAATCTATAAGAGCCCAGCTTGAGGAGCTCAAGAAGCTCAACTCATCTACTGCTTCTTACAACAAGCTCATCATTGGCATAGCGTTGTCCACGCTTATCGTGAGCATTGTCGGCGTGATAATTGCGCTATGGAAATAAACAAAGAAACAATAAAAGAGTATGCCAATAGATACGATAGGCGTAGTAAGGGAACAGATGATGAGATTGCGGCAAATGAAATAACGAAATGGTTTAAGACGCATAGGTATTTGGACAAGGAAAGATTTATGAGAGTTGCGCTTTGGAAGTCAAAAAGACCACAAAGGCATTACGCAAGCAATGACAATGCGATTGTTAAAGAAATCACCCAGTTTAGTTTGGCAACGAAAAACGAGGAGGTAAGATTAAAAGTCCTTTTTGCCATCAACGGCGTGTCATATCCTATCGCCTCGGTCATTCTTCACTTCGCATTTCCAGATAAATACCCGATATTGGATTTCAGAGTGATATGGTCTCTCGGTATAAAACAGCCCAAAAGCTATAATTTTGCTTTTTGGCAAAAGTATTGTGATAATGTAAGGGATATTTCAAAAGAAATGGGCGAAAGCATAAGAACGGTGGATAAAGCTCTATGGGAGTATTCAAAAGAGCATCAAACTAAAGAGAAATAATGATGTAATCACTTTGCATTTCTTCCCAATAGTAATTGAAGATATATATTTAGATTGGGAATCAAAAATAAAAGAAGATGGGACTATTGAAGTTTTGCTCACCAATTTTTATAAGCCATAAATAACACAATTAGTGCGAGATGGTAAATGGTATAGTATGTTAGAAATATGACCAAATTATTAAAGGAGCAATTTGTTCAGGATTGTATTTCTAACTATTTATCAAAACTCGGCTACCACAAACAAGAGCCGAAAGGATTAAGAGAGCACGGAGTTGATATAAAAGTTAAGCATAAAAATTTCGGCAGGTATTATTTGGTTGAGGTTAAGGGAGACCCCGGTAAAGACGTAAAATCACCGGGCGGTAGCAGGAATAGCTGTATGAACTCGGCAATCGGGCAAATTATTACCAGAATGCATACCAACCGCAAAAGGGGCTATAAATATGGTTACAAATACGGCATCGGTTTCCCGATTTCTTTTAAGGAAAGAGTTATTAACAAAATACCCTACGATGTCTGCGACAAACTAAATCTTAATTTGTTTTTTGTTCACCCGTCTGGGGTAGTTGAAGCATATAATGATAAAAAATTAAAAGCATTACAAAAATGATTTCCAATTCAAACGAAGAAAAATCAGCGAAGAAAACCGATGATTTTAAGTTGAGCGATTTGTGTAAGTGCGGACATACATACGGCTCGCATCCCTTCCTAAAAATACGCACCGAAGGCTTTCCAATGCCGCCCGCTTATTCTTGCATTAGTTGTAAATGCCAAAAATTTGAACTAAGTAGCAAGTATATTACCGAAGACCGGAAACAAGAACTGCAACAGCTATTAGTAAATGCCGTGAAAGAAAAGCTAAGGAACAAGAGTGAAAATAACGAGTAGCGGTAGAAAAACTTTTTAGAACAAGTTAGATTTGGCTATATGAAAACAATCAAAGAAATATCGGAAAAGTGGGTTAAAAACTCACTTCGGGCATATCTTGAGGGCGAAAAAGACCTCAAGTGGATTCAAGGCATTTTACGAGGAATGAGCAAGAACGAAGTAATGGGGCTTTTAAGCTCTCTACAATATGGCTTACCGGAGAGGCGCAATGAATTGAATCAATGGCTCAATACTTAGTTAAGATAATTTATGTTTTTCAAAAGCAGATTAAAGGAAATAGAAGAGGAAATTCTGAGAAAACGGAATGGTATTTTTGGGGATGGCACTGTCAATTTTGGCAATTCTTTTAATGCACGAAAAACAGAAATTGAGGCACAGGTTGCGATTTTAGAAGCGGAAAGACGTTTCATTATAGATAGGAGAAATGGTTGGAAACCGAAAGTTATTTGGGATGTGCTTGTCCCAATTGTCGTAGCTGTGGCAACTGCTTATATCGTGGCCACTTTCGTCTCCGGGGCTTAATAGTTTATGACCAAACATTACGACAAAGAAACGAGCGAAGAAATAGACGAAAATATCCACGAGCTGATGGAAAGCCACAATTTAGACAAAGATGAAGCGGAAAAAGTCCAAGAAATTATGGACGATTACGACTTGGACGAAAGCGATGCCGTTGAACTCAAAGATGACTTATAAAATTTATGTTAAATTTCAGCCCCAAAAAATGCCTTTGTAATGTTGCCGATTGCGGCAAATGTTTAACTCTGGGGTGCACAAATGATAGCTGTAGCACTCATCGCATAGTAACTAAATGGCGATACAGAAAACACCTTTTGGAAAGTTTAACAAACAAGATTGAAAAAATGCGTGACAGCAAACCTGAAAAAGAATTGGCGACTTTACGAAAAGATATAAAAACTTGCAAAGAAGAAGTTAAAAGGTTGGGCGAGGTTATGGGTATGAAAAATAATGAGTAGCGGGATGAGGCTGAGTAGTAAAAATTACAAAAACCTGATATTTATTAAATATGCCTTTGGACAATTCTCAAAATCAAGCAACAAACGCAATCTATGTCTTTATTGACGCATCCAATTTGTGGGAGGCATTCAAGGCGAAGGGTAGATTTTTAGATTTTGAGAAGACGACAAAGTATATTAAAGAAAAGTTTAGCGGAACATCTATAAAAGCTTTTTACTATACGGCTTATCCAGCAGAGGGCACAAGAAATTACAGTTTGGACGGCAAACATAAATTTTTTACATACCTAAAAAAGGCATTGGGATTCGCAGTTATAAAGAAGGAGCTGAAAAGAATCAGTGTAATAAATGAGCACGGCGAAGCAATAGAAGAAAAAGGCAATATGGATGTAGAGATGACCATAGATGCTATGCTTCATTTCAAAAAATATGACACGGCGATTTTCTTTACTGGAGATTCCGATTTTCTGGCACTTGTAACATATTTGAAAAATCACGGGAAAAAAGTTTTTATATTTTCTTCAGAAAACAATGTGTCGCAGGAGTTGAGAACTGGCGCAAATGGCTATACCGATATTCTGGATGTTGATGGTGTCTGGGGCAAAGAGTTGAAACACAGAGCCGAATTAGAAAAGGAGGGTAGATAAAAAGCAACCCTCCTCGCGGAGGGTTGCCCTTGGATGTTATACCCTTTCAGTTATGACTAACCGAAAGACAATATTAGTGTAGCAAATCAGCATACCCCGTCAATAACAAGTATTGGGTATAAATAGTGAATAGCGGGGGCGGGGTAAGTTTATGCGTTGGAGTAAGTTCTTAAATCCGGCACATAAATATATTCCTTTTGTCTTGCTATAATAGTTCTAACGTCCTCTACAATGCGACCCAAAATTATAAAAACAAAATTTCTAAATAAAAAAGGGCCCCGCGCGTGAAAGCGAAGGGCCTCAAAAGATGATAAACATAGCAAAGATAATTTTTTAATCGCAAGTCAGGATTATTAGTCCGACTAAAGTCTTTCGACTTCCCGCAAGGTTTGATCTTATCTCCCCCGGGGCCAATTAATATTTTATATTTGCCAGTTTTGTTTGGAAACTACGCTGCTTCAAGGTCTTCTATATAGACCTGGGCGTAATGTATGTCGTCTAAATGCCCACCACAATTTTGGTCCTTAAGATTATTCTCTCCACAAAGGGGGCAACAACGGCGTGGAACTATTTTCCCGGACGCGCTTAGATCGGACCTGTTAGAAATCGGAAATGTATATTTTTTTCCGAATTTCCAAACAATAATGCTATGATCTACAATCTCTTTGTTTCTGAGATTCCAATGGTTTATCCCAAGAGCCCCTCCTAGGCCAAGTATGAAAGCAACAATTAACCATACCTGATCCATAAAAGACCATTCGCCAAACCTAGTCACGGTCTGTTCCTTGGCGAGCAAGGCCTCCTTTAGCTTAACGTTTTCTACGCTCAACCTATCTCTTTCGCGAGCTCTTTCAACCAGTTCTTGACGTATTCTTTGTAATTCGTTTTCTTTCTTGTCGCGATCCGCGTTGGCCGTTTTTAGGTCATTTTCAAGCGTCGCTATCCGCGCAGATCTAGCTTGGTTTTCACCTCTTTCAGCATCCGCCATATAAATTTGGGCGGACACATTGGCCATTCTCTCTTCCGGAGATTGGCTGCAATTTTTCGGTAGAACAATCTCTTGGCCGATTGGTAATTTTCGCGGGTTGGCCAACGTCAAATTGCTGTCAATCATTATATCCGCAATCCATCCCGGATGGCAACCGGCTTTTTTCATAACAGAACTTAATGTCTGGCCTCTGGCCAGCTTCACAACATCTTGCGCTGAAGCCATTCGCGGCTCCAGCGCTCCAAACAAAATAAACAAACCGAGTACTAATTTCATATCACCGTCCTCCTTTGTTGGTATTGATTCCAATGAAATGCGGTTGATCGGCCGCTTCCACTTTCCTTTGGTTACTATCATTTCCATCGGCAATTCTTTTGCCGGTGTATGCCTCTACTCTTTTTCGGACATCTTCTTTTCTATCTATAAATTCTTGGCGGGGTTTTTTCCCACACCACCTAGGAAGAATGCCCCTTTGCATTTCCAACCACTCATTCGCTAAAGATTGAGGAACTTTAAGCTGGGTCATCTTCGCGGAGCTCCTGCCATTTTCTGCGACTATGACAGGAAAAGATATTGACACCAGAGCATCCTCCGTGTCTTCAGGAAACGGTACTTTGATCACCGGTTTGAGCCGGACGATTTCCGGCGGCTTTTCTTTTTTAGCCACGCCAACAACTCCAGTTTTTTCAATTGGCTGATCAGATGGCGGTTCCTTTGCTACAACGATCATGGCAACCCATTTCTTGCGGTCCTCAACTTGTTCGCGAGTGCTTACGTGAAATTCTACATTCGGCCTTCTGTCAGGATTTATAGCCTCTTTCACTTGGCCCGTAACTTTTTCAACTTCTCCCACAGACCAATTTCCATGAAATAAAATTAGTCCGCTTTCGGCCTTTTTCACTATCTCTGTATCCTGATATCTGTTCTGAACGAGCTCTTTTCCTATTATTTTAGGATCGCACGGGGCGTCTTTATCTTCAAAGAAAAAGCTCCCGTACTGGACGTAATGTCCAAGAGCCAGGCGCGTCGTATAATCTTTAAGATCGGAATTTATGCCGTCTCCGACCTCCAGAATTAATTCGCGGAGAAAAACCATTACCAGCTGTTCTAAACAGCTTTTATTGATTATATTCCACGCTTCGCTTACCAATACATCCCTGTTCTCGATGTTATTATTGTATATCACAATCGTCGGAACAGCGTCTCGTATCGTATTTAAAGCGTCGTTGGCCCTGTTCATCCTGCCTTCAAATGGAAAGGGCATTGTGACTATTGTCAGCATGGGGATCTCTTTATCTTTCGCCATTTGCGCCACCGCTGGAACACCGCCAGTGCCCGTTCCGCCTCCGAGTCCCGCAACAATCAAGAGCGTTTGCAGTTTGTCTAAAAAATGCGATATCTCTTCTCTATCTTCTTCGATGGCTTTGGCTCCTATTTGCGGATCGCCACCAGCGCCCAGGCCTTTCGTTAGTTCATAGCCCAATTGGCACATGTACAACCTCTCGCTATTTTCCCATCCCTCGCAGCCTTTATTCTCTTGAAACAGTTTTAAATGTCCGGCATCTGTGTTCGCGGCCAAAATGTGCACGTGAGGATGATTTTCCGGCGGGAATGAATTAATTATTAGGCCGGCGTTGTTCACGCCGCACCCGCCAATAAACGCTATTCCTAAATTAACCGGACCTGTTTTTAGTTCTTTGTTTGGCTCCATGTCATACTACCTCCATTTTTTTGGATTTTTGTTATTTTTAACCCTACTAAGAATTTTGGGCCGTTATTGGTCGTATCTCTAATGAAGATCGTTGCCGCATTTTTGACCTCTTCTTTTTTGATTTCTTCGGAGAGCAAAGATATTTCAAGAACGATTCGTGAAAAGCGTCTTAAAATCAGACCTTCTCTTCTCCAAATTTTTTCAACGCGGGAATGGATTTTCATCCCGTCTCTAAGTCGAGGTGAAACAGAGTTTATGAAAAGATTGTGAAGAGTTTTCGCTAAACTCTTTCCATCTTCTTCAAGCTTATCGGTACGTTCTTTTTTCCCGATATATTTGATGTATGCAATAAACCCCGCAATCAGAACCGCAAAAAACACAAAGAATTTATTCATTTTCCCCCCTTTTCTGTTATTCGGTTTTAGTTTGTTTATTTTCCTTTAGTTTTCAAGGTATTTGAACCTGAAACGATGCTAGCAAATAGCCGATTTTCTGTCAATATCTGCTTTTTTATTTGAAATAAAAAATATATAATGGATATGTTAGCAGAAAATTATTATGTCAAGGACAAGTTTTTACATCGGCGATCTGGTTTTAGGCGCGAACGACGGAATTATCACTTCTTTCGCCGTCATCTCTGGCGCGGCTGGAGCGGGGCTGCCAGCTTTTGTGGTTATTGTTTTGGGCTTGGCGAATTTGGTAGCCGACGGCATCTCCATGGGCCTTTCAAATTATTTATCTTTAGAGTCAATGAAAGAAGCCGAGGAAATGGTAGGTGTCAGTGAAAAAAGATTGGATCATCCTTCAAAGCATGGCTTGGCTACCGCGTTCGCGTTCAGCTCCGCCGGAATTCTCCCGCTCATTCCTTATTTTTTTAACATTTCTCCGAGTACGCAATTTTTTGTGGCGATTGCGGCAACGGCAATCTCTCTTTTTGCGGTCGGCGCTTCAAGGACAATCGTAACAGGCGCGCATTGGTTTCGCTCTGGCATGGAAATGCTTTTAGTGGGCGGGTTCGCTGCTCTGGCGGCTTACAGCGTGGGAGCGGCGGTCAAAGCATATCTCGGATGAACTTCTGCGACGCCTGTTTTTTTATTTACATATCTGGCCAAAACGAAAAGCAGGCTGGAAAGGCGGTTTAAATATGCGAGCGACGCCGGACTTATTTTTTCTTTTACGGATGCCACGCGCCTTTCGGCTTTCCGCGCGAGCGCCCTTGCGTAGTCTAGGCGCGCCGAAAGAGGATTGCCTCCGGGGATTGTAAATTTAGTTATTTGTCCGACGAAGCCACCGAATTCATCAATTGTTTTTTCCAAATTTTTAGTTTTATCTTCGGCTAATGCCATATTTTTAGCCCCTCCGAGCTCAGCTTGTATTATAAACAAATTTTCCTGCGCGTTTTCCAGCGCGCTTTTAATGTTATCTCCGTCGGCCAGCGATTTACATACCCCCAAATACGAATTTAACTCATCTAGCGCGCCCAAAGCTTCAAACCTCGGGTCGGTTTTTGGTATTCTGTCGCCTGAACCGAAAAGTGCGGTTTGTCCGTTATCTCCTTGCCCTGTATAAAATCTCATACTATTATATTCTATATGAATAAAAAATATTTTATAGCTTTAGCTATCGCCAGTTTCCTTGTGGCTAGCGCGTCTTATGCGCACGATGTGGATTTGGGCGTTGACCCGGGCACTTTACCCACAAGCCCATTTTATTTCGTTAAAGAGTGGCGGCGCGCTATCCAGCGGGTGTTTACTTTCAACGCCATCAAAAGGGCGGATTTGGAGCTCAATATTTTAAACGAACGGGCGGCCGAGGCGCAAAAAATAAGCGAGGACGACTCGCAAAATATTGAGGCGGTGAAAAGCGCGCTCCAAAACTATATAGAGGCGCATAACCGCTTGGCTAATAAATTGAAGGCGCTTAAAGAAACCTCTCAAAATCCAAATATGGACAAATTGCTTGATAAGCTGGTTGAAAAAACCGCGAAACACAAAAAACTTTTTGAAGACGTCTCTAAAGAGTTTGATGATAACGACGAAATCAAAAAGCTCACGAAGTTCGCGCAAGACAACTTGGATGAAACAGTTTCTTTGGCCTCGGAAAAGGACGAAGAAAAAAAATTCTCCGAGCGCCTAAAGAAAGACGCCGAAGAGGAGATTGATGACAAAGAAGACGCTTACGAAAAAGTCGCGGAGCAGATAAAAGAGGCGGAGGAGAAGATAAATGAGCTTGAAAAGAAAATAATAAAGAAAGCGTCATCAACGCCGGAGCTTGCTACAAACTTGGCGGCGAAGCATTTAATGTCTGCTAAAGAGCATCTAGGCGCGGCTAAAAAAGCTTTTGAAGAAAAGAAATATGGCGAGGCATTCGGTCAGGCGCGCTCGGCAGAGGTTTTGGCCAGAAACGGAATGAAAGTTTTGGAACGTGAAGAAGAAGAGGAAGAAGAAAAAGAAGAAATTAAAGACGATAAAGATGATGAAGATTTTAGCAATGTAGTTTGCACTCAAGAGTTTAAGCCGGTTTGCGGGGCGGATGGAAAAACTTATTCCAATTCTTGCCATGCTAGAGTCGCGGGAATAACTATAAAGCGCGAAGGAGAATGCGCAGTTGCGCCCAGTCCGGTTTCTAGGGACGAATTGATGAGTGTTTTTGTGGTAATTGATGAAAGCGGAAAATTTTCGCCGAGGGAAATTAAAATAAAAAAAGGCGGGAAAGTTACCTGGGTCAATAAAAGCCAGAATCGAGTTTGGCCGGCGTCCAACCCGCATCCAATTCACACTGACTACTCCGGCTTTGACGCTTTGCGCGGCTTAGCTGCCGGAGAATCATATTCATTCACCTTTGAAAAAGTTGGCTCGTGGGGTTATCACGACCATTTCAACCCCGGCACGAGAGGCGAGGTAAAAGTTGTTGAGTAAATAGAAATTCTTAATGAATAAAAAACTTTTAGCTTTTCTGATATTTTTGGCTTTGGGGGCTTACTTGATTTACGGCAATTTTTTCAAGAACGCTCTGCCGGCAGTACCGGTTTACACTCCTAACAAGGTTGCGGAGCAGGCCAAAGACTTGCCCAAAAAAGAAGTTGCCGCCCCGCCACCATTAAAAGCCAAGAAAGAAGCGCCGACCGCCGAGATAATTTTGACTGCCGACGGAGTTTTCTTTCGGGCAAATCAAGAAAGAAAAAAAGCCGATTTGCCAGATCTGGCGCCAAATTCTAAACTTACAGCTTCTGCCTTGGCCAAAATCCGCGATATGTTTAAAAATCAATATTTCGCGCACGAATCGCCTGCGGGCAAAGGAGTCGGCGATTTGGCGGAAACAGAAGGTTACGATTTTATTTTAATCGGCGAAAATCTCGCCTTGGGAAATTTTGAAGGGGATAATGCGTTGGTGGATGCTTGGATGGCGAGTCCCGGACACCGCGCCAATATTTTGGGGAGCCGTTATAAAGAAATTGGCATCGCGGTGGGGCGGGGAATGTTTCCCGCCGAAGGCGGGTCCGCCTTTGGCGGAGAAATTCGGGAGACCTGGCTCGCGGTCCAGCATTTCGGGCTTCCGCTTTCGACTTGCCTCAAACCCGATGAAAATTTAAAAACCGGCATTGAATCTTTTGAAGCGCAGATTAAAAAATTAGGAGTTACTGCTTCGGCCCTTAAAGCCGAACTTGAATCCGAAAAACCGCAAAACAGAAACGAATACGAGGCCTATAACACCAAAGTTGAAGAATACAACGCTCTAGCTCAACAAATGAATTCTTTAATTGACCAGGTAAAGAGCATTATTCCTGTTTATAACCAGCAAATAAAAACATTCAACCAATGCGCGGGAATAAATTAATTTCTACGTATTTTTTTAGCAGCTTTTTTTACTTGTGTTTTCCAGTTTTGGGAGGTGGTGTCAATTTCGGCAATAAATTTTATCGGCAATTTTTTTAGTAAAAATGTCCCGCCGTTTTTTTCAGACCATCGGTAGTGATGCGGAGTTCTTCGCCACATCTCGCGCAAAGCTACCACCGCGCCTTTATTTTTCCCCAGCCAATCGGTTGATGCGCCTCCAAATAAATCATTCGGCGTGTATTTTGCGGAAATTAGGCGACCAATCATGATATCCCGATCGGAGAAAACGCGGATGTAAAAAACTTTTATGCCGTTTGCCCGAGCCGTTTTTTCCAAACTTTTACATTTTTTGGGGTCAACAAAATCCGAATCCAAAACCACGCTTTGTTCATTTTTTAATGTTGAAGTAGCAGTTTTTTCAACAATATTTCTCACTTGCCCGAAATTTTTGCCGTGTTTTCTAAGCGCGACCCGAACAACATCTCCCTCTATTACTTTTGCGTTTATTGCTTTGGCCAATGCCTTAGCAACCGAACTTTTGCCTGAACCGACTAAACCGACTATCGCCACGACTTTAGGTTTTTTAGATTTCATGCTTGAATATTATCATGAAACAGGTTCCGCGCGCAATGGTTTTGGGTCAAAAATTTTTTAATCGGACGGCGATTAAGGTGGCGCGGGAACTTTTGGGAAAATTTTTATGCCGCCGAGCCTCACTTAGACGTCGGACGTCTAAGTGCTATATGGTCACTGAAACCGAAGCTTATGTCGGGCCGGAAGATAAAGCTTCGCACGCGCACAGAGGAAAAACTTTGCGTAATACTCCTATGTTTGGCCCCGCCGGCCGGTGGTATGTTTATTTTACTTACGGAATGCATTGGATGCTCAATATTGTAACCGGATCAGATGGTTATCCGGCGGCGGTTTTAATCCGTGCTCTTGGAAGTCCGACTTCCCCTGGAAGTATGACTTCCGTAGACGGCCCAGGGCGCGTTACTAAATTTTTAAAAATTGATAGGCGTTTTAACGATAAAAGGGCTGATAAAAAGATTGGATTATGGATAGAAAACCATGGAATTAAAATAAAAAAGCATAAAATTAAAAGTATGCCGCGCGTGGGCGTAGATTATGCCGGAAAATGGGCAAAAAAACCGCTTCGCTTTACTTTTTAGTTGTTTCTCATCTATAATAAATATATGAAAAAAGTTTCAATTTACTCAACTCCCTGGTGCGTCTACTGCAAGATGGCCAAAAAGTTTTTTGAGGCCAATAAAATTGCTTTTGAAGAGCATGATGTTGCAACGGACGTCAAAAGCCGAGATGAGATGATAAAAAAAACCGGCCAGATGGGCGTTCCTGTGATTGATATCGACGGCGAGCTGACCATCGGCTTCGATCAGCCCAAATTAAAAGAGCTTTTGGGGTTAAAATAAAAAAATTTAGCTAAATTTCGCGCGGTCTTCCAGTTTGACGCTGAAAGACATATTTTTTCCGTGCCGCAGAACTCCGAGTTTCAGCTCGTCTCCGATCGCGCAGGTGTCCAAAACGTCTTCCAGGGTTTCTTTTTCCGTAATTTCTTTATTATTTGCGGTTAAAATTATGTCGTGCTCTTTTAAGCCCGCTTCATAGGCTGCGCTCCCTGGCAAAACGGCGTGATCTCCCGGGAGCTCTTCCCGCACAATGAGGGCGCCCCGCTCCACCGGAATTTTAAAATGCCGGCCGATATTTTTATTCAATAAAACATATCTTATTCCCAAAAATGGCGCCCGGATGTGCCCGTATTTTTTAATTTCATCCAGATCTTTTTTCGCGCGGTCAATCGGTATGGCGAATCCAATATTTTGCGCGCCGTAGACCACGGCCGCGTTGATGCCGATGGCGTTTCCTTCCAAATTTATCAATGGTCCGCCGGAGTTTCCGGGGTTTATCGCGGCGTCGGTTTGGATGAGTCCCCGCAACCTTTGCTGGTGACCTTCAATATCAGTAATGGCGGAAAGAAGCCGCGAAAGGCCAGAAACGATGCCGGTGGAAACCGTGTTTTGAAATTCTCCCAAAGCGTTGCCGATGGCGATGACGGTTCTGCCTAATTTTATATTTTTGGAAGTTCCCAAAGAAATTACGGTGAGATCTTTAGGCGGGTTCACGATTTTTAATATGGCGATATCTGCCAAGGGGTCTGCTCCCACAATTTCCACGTCATATTTATCTTCTCCGATGACGGCTTTATAATGAGCTTCTTTATCTTGAATAACATGTTTATTGGTAAGAATGATCCCGGATGAGTCCACAATAAACCCCGAACCGCCAGATACCGAAACATTGCCTTTTTTATCGGCTTCGCCGAAAAGTTTTTCTTCAAACATCTTCAGGTCCATGCCTATTTTCATTAAATCTTTTTCAACCAGTTCAACATTTTTGGAGGCGGCGATGCTTACCACTCCGGGAAGAACGCGCTCTATTATTTTTATAATTTTTTCTTCGTGTTCGGTCATCTTCTTCAATATAACAAAAATTTATGCTATAAGGAAACTATTGCCCCCATAGTTCAAGGGATAGAACGAGGGACTCCTAAGCCCTAGATCTCCGTTCAACTCGGGGTGGGGGCACAATTTGACAGCATAGTTTGATAAAGATATGCTTTAAAATATTATGGTCAAGAAAAAATTTAATGCGGTTTATGAATTAAACAAAGCGATAAAAAACGGTTTCGATGTTGCTAGAAAATCAGATACCGATAAGCTAATTGGACGCCGCGAATTTAAAAACGCCTTGGCGCGCATTTCTCTTTTGGAGAAAAAGGTTGGCGTAAAAAGCGGGAAATAAAACCATATTTTAGGAGAAAAAAGAAAAGAAAATTTTTTCATAATGATTTTGGAACAGAAACTCGAAAAGGGTTTCTTTATTGTTTTGGTTGATTTTTCTTGGCATCTTTGTTAATGTAGTTTTAGTAATCAGCTGGATAATCTGACTGTGATCGTACATTCCCAACCGAAAAGGAGGTGAACGGAAATGAAAAATGGTATCAAACTTCTCTTGGAGCCTGGGACTGGGGTGCGAGACTGGGTCAGGTATCAAACACTAAATGTCGAGATTGGCCGAGAACGGCTCAATGGAAGAAGTGTCAGTTTTGTTAAGATTCGCAATGGGGAAGCACAGTTCTTTCCCAGTGGTGGTGTCGAGGTGAAGATGCCCGGCGCTGATGAGTTCCGGGTCGCGTTTCAACCACGGAAGGTTCTGGAGATTCGCGACCTAAAAGGGAGCCTCATCGAGCGTAACCACTATCTCTGCACCGAGTGCGCTACTCTCACCGGCAAAATGGAAAACTACGAGCCGAGTACCGTCGTCGCTGGTCGTGTGAATGCAAACTTCAAGTGCACCAAGTGCGGACATCAATGGGAGAAGAGGGTATGACATCTTCCTTCTGTGCTCCCGATCCAAGGGGCCGTGCGCGAATTCTTGCGCCGGCTCTTTTTCTTTTCAAAGAATTTGCCGCCAAACCCACCAAAAGTTTCGTATTTAGGCGGGCAGAGAAAAACTTGAAATTGGCAACTGGAAATTTTGGCCGATAGATGCTAGTATAAAAACATGAATAATTGGTTTTATGGTTCATATGGCCATTGGGCCAGCCCCTTTTGGGGAGGATTTGGCGTGGGATTTTTGGCGCCGATTTTATTGGTTTTGATTCTGTGGAGTTTCTATTGGAAAACCAGAGCCTTGTGGCGCGCCGCCAAAAACGGGGACAAAGCTTGGTTTGTCGTTTTGATTTTGGTCCAATCCCTCGGTCTTCTGGACATTCTCTACCTCTACGTTTTCGGCAAAAAATCGGAGTAAGGGGCCTACCCCCACACCAACTTATGTTTTATGTGTATGTTCTGAAAAGCAAGAAAGATGGCGAGTTTTACATTGGCTCTACCAACGATTTACGTAGAAGGTTTAAAGAACATAATGATGGAAAGGTTTTTTCAACAAAATCTCACATACCATTTGAAATTATTTATTACGAGGCGTATAAAAAAGAGGAAGATGCTAGACGCAGAGAATCAAATCTGAAGTTGCGATCGCGAGCCTTTGCACAACTTAAGAAACGAATAGGCGCATCTTCCAAAACATAAGTTGGTGTGGGGGCCTATAGTAAAATGGTATTACGCGTCCATGGCATGGACGAGGTGCGAGTTCGATTCTCGCTAGGTCCAAAACAATAAATTATTATTTTATCAACCTCCACACCAACACATTTTGGTGTGGGGGTCAAGATAGCGGGTAGAGAAAAGTTATGGTATTTTAAATTTATTAATATGTATTTGGATTTGAAGACAAATTTCGCGGATCTCGCGGACGATGAAATTCTGAAGAAGTCACAGGACAATCCTTCGCTTTTTTCGGTTTTGATTGATAAATACCAGCTTCCTTTCGTGAGAAAAGCGCAGGGAATAGTCCACTCCAAAGAGGAAGCCGAAGACATTGTGCAGGAGACTTTCACCAAAATTTATTTAAACGCGGGAAAATTTAAAAAACAGCCGGGCGTGGAATTTAAAAGCTGGGCCTGGCGGATTTTGGTGAATACTTCACTTACTCATTATAGAAAGCTCAAAAAAAGTTTCGGAGACGTAGGTTATCTGGACGAAATTTTGGCGGACGACGAAAAAACCGAATCGCTTTTTTCCATGGAAGATAATCTGGACAGAAACGAGAATATAGGCGAGGTGCGTGAGGCGATTGAGAAAATGCCTTCCGAGGCGGCCGAGCTTTTGCGGGCGCATTATGTGGAGGACCGGCCTTACGCCGAAATTGCCAGAAAACAGGGGATTTCCATAGGCGCTTTAAAGATGAAACTTTTTCGCGCGCGCAAGGTTTTAAAGGATATCATGAAGCAGGCTTAAACTGATGGCTAACGATCTAAAAAAGCGAATAATGAGGCGGGTTTACGGGATTTGGTTCGTCAAACGGGTCATTCCCATGGCTGGCGGTAGCGCTCTTTTTATGGGTATTGCCATGAAAGAGACAGCCGGTAGGTTTTTTGTGGCCAAAATCTTCTCCAATTTTATGGAAGTGGCCGGAACCAACGCTTGGGCGATTCCAAATTTCATCGCTTCGGCATTAAATAAACTTGAGCCTTCGGCGCTGGTTTTGACGGCTGGAGCCGGATTGGTTGGTTTTGTCTTGGCGGTAAAGTTATTGCGAAGCATTAGAGTAATGTCGCAAAATCCAGGAATGGTACGCGCCGCGTACGCCAAGAAGTAATTTAATTTGAAAGGTCGTTTTTAATAAATTAAGAAAATCTCCGCAAGAGCGGAGGTTTTCTTTTTGGTAAAAAGTTGTATAATTTCAAAATCCGCCCATAGCTCAATTGGCAGAGCAGGTCCCTCTTAAGGACAAGGTTGTAGGTTCAACTCCTACTGGGCGGAAAAATATTGGAGGTGTGGCTGAGTGGTTGAAGGCGCCGCTCTCGAAAAGCGGTGTCGCCGACAAGGCGACCGGAGGTTCGAATCCTCCCACCTCCGAAAATAAATTAAAATAAATGAAACAAAATTTAAAAAAAGAATTTATGGAATTTGAAATATTGGCTTGGTCGATAATAGCTGGTTTTTCGAGAGGCATAAATATATATAAAAACAACACAGAGGATTTTAACAAGGCAGAGTTCAAAAAATTTTTAAAGAAAGAGCTTCGTGATAGATTTGGAAACAATTACCATACTGATTCAAAGACTCATATTAAAAAGCTAAGCAAATTAAAAGAAGATATCGATAGAAAATTTGGTAAAATATTGGATAACGGAGAGCAAATTTATTTCGGTCGGGTACAAAAAATTGTAAATCTTTATCTTAAATACCGTTGGGTATGTTTTAATGAACGCAAACCTGTCCATTGCCCCTTCGATTCCAATATTTTGAATGAGTTGGGTTTGTTTGGTATTAGATTTACTAGAATGACAGAAGATCAGTATAGAGAAGCTATAAAAAAAGTTGAAGAAAAAGCTAACAGATTTGAGAATATTGCTGAATGGGAAATAAAAGTATTTAATAGTAAAAATCCGTTTTATCAGAACTTATAGTATTTTCTTTTAATCTGTTTTTATGTTAAGCTTTTTATATTCAAATGAACCAGCTGATAAACTTATTCGCTAAATACGGGTTTTATTTTTTTCTGGGGCTTTTGGCGCTGGAGGCGACCACTTTGATATGGATGTTTGTTTTGCGCAAGAATTTCAGAAAAATTTTCGGCGGCTCTCCGGCAGGCGGAGTGAATCTGGAAAAAATCCTTTTGGAACTGCGGGAAAACCAGAATATCTCGGCTGTAAATTTTGATGAGCTGAAAAAGAGAATCGAGATTTTAGAAGAAGCTTTGCCAAAAAATTTAAGAAAAATCGGGCTCGTGAGATACAATCCATTTTCCGACGCCGGCGGCGACCAAAGCTTCGCTTTAGCATTGCTTAATGAAAAAAATGACGGCTTAATAATTTCATCGCTTTACGGCCGGGAAATGAACCGCGTTTACGCCAAGCCGATTATGAACGGCGTCTCACAATATCAATTAACAGACGAGGAAAAAGAGGCGATACAAAATGCACAATGAAAGAAGAAACAAAAAAAATCTCGCGCCCGCCGATCGTGGTAATAATGGGCCATATTGACCATGGCAAGACCACGCTTTTGGATTACATCAGAAAATCCAGCGTCGCGGCTTCGGAAGCGGGAGGCATCACTCAGCATATTGGCGCTTATGAAGTGAAAATCCCGACGCCAGCTAACGCTGGGTCGGAACCCCGACCGCAAGCGTCGGGGATCACTTTTCTGGACACGCCGGGGCATGAAGCTTTTTCTAAAATGCGATCCCGCGGCGCGAAAGTTGCCGACATTGCTATTTTAGTTGTGGCGGCGGACGACGGAGTGAAGCCCCAAACCAAGGAAGCGTTGGAAGCAATAAAAAATGCCGCGATTCCATTTATGGTGGCGATTAATAAAATAGACAAGCCAGCGGTGGATTTGGAAAAAGTAAAAAACGAACTGGCGGAACAGCAAGTTTTCTTGGAAGGGCGGGGAGGAACGGTTCCCTGCGCCGAAATTTCGGCAAAACAAGGAATCGGAGTTGACCATCTTTTGGAAATAATTTTACTTTTGGCCGAGATGGAAGATATCACAGCCGATCCGAAAAGTTTCGCTTCCGGCTTGGTGATAGAATCGCACAGGGACCCCAAAAGAGGCGTCACCTCAACTTTGCTTATCATAAATGGCACGCTGAAAAAAGGGGAATACGTGGCGGCCGGGGAAGCCGTGGCCAAGGTCAAGATTTTGGAAAATTTCAAAGGCGAGGCGATGGATTTGGCAGGGCCATCCCAGCCAGCGGTGGTTGTCGGCTTTGATAAAACTCCACAAGTTGGGGCGGAATTCAAAACTTTTTTTTCGCAAAAAGACGCTTTACTGGCTTCTTCGGTATCGGTAGAAAAAAACGCGCCCAAAAAACAAAATGAAGCAAAAACCGCGGAGACTCCATCAACAATTCTAGGCGTGGTTATAAAAACCGATGTTTTGGGCTCGGCTGAAGCTATTTTGCATGAAATTGAAAAACTGAAAAACGAAAAACTTGACCTTAAAATTTTGCGCGCCGGAGCCGGTGATTTGTCCGAAGACGATATTAAAATGGCAGCTTCTTCCGCCCTGCCCCTAGCTGTCGCTTTTAAAGTTGAGATTTCTGCGGCCACCCGGGAGCTGGCTCGGCGCATGGGAGTGGAGATTGCCGAATTCGAAATTATTTATGACGTCGCTGATTTTTTGAAAAAGAAAATTGAAGCAATTTTGCCCAAGGAGGAAAATAAAATTCTTTTGGGGCGCGCCAAGATTTTAAAAATTTTTCACGCCAAAGCCGCGACTGCGCCGCGGGGGCAGATTATCGGCGGGAAAGTATCAGAGGGAGTTTTGAAAAAGGGAGCTGTTTTTGATGTTTTAAGGCGCAATAAAAAAATCGGCGAAGGTAAAATTGAAAATCTGCAGCAGGGGAAAATCAATATCCCTGAGGTTCCGGCGGGCGGGGAATTCGGGGCGCTGGCAAATTCCAAAATTTCAATAGCCGAAGGAGATGAATTGGAAACCTTTTCCGCCAAAGGCGGAGAATAAAATGGCGCACCAACAAGAAAGATTCGCGTCGTTTTTAAGAAAAGAAATTGCCGGATTTCTCCAGCAAAACACTCCGCATAATGAAGACGCGTTTATATCTGTAACCAGAGTTATTACAAAGGAGCGGTCGGACAAAGCCGATGTATTAATTTCTATTTTCCCGGATAAAAACGCTGACGCGATTTTTCACAACATAAAACGGATGGAAAAAAGCGCTCGCAAATACATTGCTTCCAGGTCGCGCCGGCATTTTATACCGCTGATTAAATTTGTTTTATACGGTGGAGACAAATCGGCTAACCTTGAAAATTTGTTGGAAAAAGTCAAGAATGAATAAATGGCGCCGTAGCCAAGTGGTAAGGCAAGGGACTGCAAATCCCTTATACGAGGGTTCAATTCCCTCCGGCGCCTCAAAATCTTTCGCCGGGGTGGTGAAATTGGCAGACACACTAGCTTTAGGAGCTAGCGCCGAAAGGCATGCGGGTCCAAATCCCGCCCCCGGCATTAGAACGCGGCCATGGTTTAGTGGCAGAACATATCCTTGCCAAGGATAGGATGGGGGTTCGATTCCCCCTGGCCGCAAAAAATTAGAAAAATAAAACTTAAAATCGTGACTATGCCAGCTTTCGGTTGTTATTATAAAATATGGCTCAAAAAAGAATAACCGCCCGCATCGCGGGGCGGGTGCAGATGGTAATGTTTCGGGATTTCGCTTCCAGAAAAGCGCGGGGGTTGGGGCTCACGGGATTTGTAAAAAATGACGCCGACGGAAGCGTAAAAGTTGTGGCGGAGGGCGATGAGGACGTTCTTAAGCAATTTATTGAGTTATTGCGCGAAGGGCCTCTCTTTGCTAAAGTAGAAAACATTATGGTTGATTGGGAAGAGCCGACTTTTGAATTTACTTCGTTTGAAATTATCTATTAAATTAAACAATTTTCACGGTTATGAATTGCATCGGCATTATTATGGACGGCAACCGGCGATGGGCAAAAGAAAAAAACCTCCCGCAATTTGCTGGCCACGAAGCAGGTTATCAAAAATTACTTGAAGTTCTAGGGTGGGCGCGCGAAGCCGGAGCGCGCAATTTGATTGTCTACGCGTTTTCCACGGAAAACTGGAACCGTCCCGATGAAGAAGTTTCATATCTAATGAAGCTGATTGAGATGGTTATTGAAGAGCGCGTCCAAAAAATCGCGGAAGAAAAGGTGCGGGTTCGGTTCATTGGGGAACTTGATAAATTTCCCGAGCGCGTTAGGAAAAGCATGAGAGTGCTTGAAGAAAAAACTGCAATTTTTAAAGAGTACACTTTGGGAATCGCTGTTTCTTACGGAGGAAAAGCGGAAATCATCTCCGCTGTAAAGCGCCTCCCGCAGAATATTATGCAAAATTTGACCGAAGAAGAATTTTCAAAATATTTATGGACCGGCGATTTTCCGGATCCGGAGCTTATCATACGCACCGGCGGGCAAAAACGCCTTTCTAATTTTCTTTTGTGGCGGGCCGCTTATTCCGAACTTTATTTTACCGATACCTATTGGCCGGCACTTTCTAAAGAAGAATTTTTATCGGCAATAAAATTTTTCGCCGGAACCCAGCGCAATTTCGGGAAATAAAAATTTACCATATGCCGGAGGAGAGATTCGAACTCTCACGCCTTTCGGCACTCGATCTTAAGTCGAGCGTGTCTGCCATTTCACCACTCCGGCAAAATTAGTGCGGAGAAAAAATTAACTATTCGCATCCCGGTTGGCCTAACATGCCTGGCCCGCAACGGTTGAAGGTTCAAGTATTAAATAGCGTATTCCTGACTGCCGTAACAATTCCCCACATTGAGAGCATCACAAAAAGCCCGACCAATCCGTAGATTATATATTTTTTCCCTTCCGCCAGTTTCTTTTCATCTCCTGAAGCAAGGATATATTGTATCACTCCCCACAAAAATGCAAGAGTGGCGACAATAAATAAAAGTCCAATCAGCTGATTGAGCACTAGGGTTATATTGCCGAAGAGTTTGGATATAGTCATATTAGGTGAAAAAATTTTGTAATATGGCGATAATGGCTTTTACGGAAACCATAATCAAAAGGCCAAAAAGCCCCCATACAATATGTTTTTTCCCTCTGGCGCGAGTGGCGTAGCTTATGCTCCCGGATGAAGAAGTCTGGCCTGCCGAGGCTCCGGCGATAAACTCCACCACGCCGTAAAGAAACACCACCCCGCCCAAGACCAGAAGCAAATTAGTGATAGGGTCTAAAATGGATTGTTGTATAGTGACGATTAGTTCGTCAATGGTTTTAGCAGATGCTATGGCAATCATCACTTTGTTTGGTGATTATGGCGAAGGCCTTACGTCTCCAGGACCCGGCGGGATTATTCCTCCTCCTACTCCGAATTGGGAAACCAGCGCTCGGACTACTCCCCAGATCGCCACCATAACGAAAAGGCCGATCAAGCCAAAAACTATAAATCTGCGCCCTTCGGTTAATTTTTCCTCGTCACCGCTCGCGGTAATATATCTGATAACGCCCCAAAGGAAAACAATGGTGGCGATAATCATAAGAATCGGAATAACCCTGTTCAAAATGATTTCCGTTTGTTGAAGAATTGAGGTCACATCTGCGGCGTAGGCGAAAAGCGGCGCCAGCAATGCTGTTGAAAGCGAAATCTTAGCTAATGTTTTCATAATACTAATCTACTAATTTATACTAATGCTACTAATAATTTTTTTACTAACTCGACCTTTTTATATTTTATAATTTTTCGGCGAAATTTACTATAGCCGAGGCGATGGCATAAGCGCCCACTAAAATAGCCGTGCCCACTACTGTCCAGTAAAATGTGCCTTTGGCTTTTTTAAGCTGATCGTCGTTGCCTCTCGCGGTCACAAAAAGCAAGCCCGACCAGATAAGAAAAACCGTCGCTATGGGGATGCCTATTTTGGTAAGAAGCTGGGCGAATTTTTCCACAACCTGCCCGAAAGTCCCGGCGTTTATGGGATTAACCAGCATATATTCTTCCGCGTAAGCCGTGCCTATGTTTAACATAGCATAAATTATAGAAAAAAGGAAGATTTTTGTTTTGTTTATAAACATGGTTTTATTATAACTCATTTTTATAGTTATTATAATTAAATTTAAGGCCAAACAACATGTACGTGGCTTGTCCCCCCGTCGCAATTAGAATATCGTATAGTGCCACCTGAATTTTCACAATAAGCTTGCCCACCAAGACCGCTAATTTGATTTCTTAATTGTAGAAAATCTGATGGCGTGTTGTTACGCGGAGTGCCGCCAGTTGGTGTTGCTGGTACTAAATCTACAACCGGCTTGCCTGACCCATGCTCTTTATGACCGACTTCAGTTCCTCCTATTATAAAAAAGTTTAATCCTGTAGTTTTTAGATCCGTTAAGTGTTGAGCCGTTGAAATTGGCAATCCCACAACACTAGTGCAGCCAGGGTCTGATTGAATATGGCAATTACTTCCGCTCTGATTTATAACTAATATGCCCGCTTTATTTAGAAAAGTCTCACCTTCAGTTTCGGTGCTGAATACCGCTCCAATTGGCTTTGGAATTGTAGTAATTCCTCCGCTCGGGGTTCCGCCGATTGGGGCGGTTTGTATTGCTACTGGGCATTGTTCCATTTCATTCCAGCTAATAATACCCTTCCCTTCGGCTAAAGTTTGAATTATGGAATTGACTATTAGCCATCCACCGAAAGCAATGAAAATCCCGACTATTGAAGATGTTAAGATTTTTTTGCCTTTTTCAATTTGCGCTGGATTTCCGGAGCTAGTAAGCCATACAATTCCTCCAGCCAAGAGGGCAATCACTAAAATTGGAGTTGCCAATTGAAATAATAAAAAACTTACAATACGGCTTGACAGCAGCCATAAATGGCAAGGCGTGCACGGGATAAATTGCGTGCCGCAAGGAACAAGCGGTAGAGCGAAAACTGGCAATGCCAAAATCAATAAAAGACCGCTGATTAATAAAATTTTATTTTTCATTTTAATTCCATAAACCTGGCTTTAGCTTTTTCCAAAGAATCCCGCAAAGTGAATCGCCCAATAGCCATGTCTTCTATTAAAGTTCTGAAAATTTGGTCGGCGCGCTGGGGGTCGGGATTCGGCCAAAGCTTAAGCGCCAAAACCGAATTCGCGAAAACCGAGAGTATGGACTCTTTTTGATAAACCGGCAGGACATCGCGCCGCGGAGAAACATTTCCGGTTTTATCCGCATAGCTGGCTGAATTTTCCGCGCTAGCCAAAAATTGTATGAATTGCCAGGCTTGCAGTTGCGCTTTTGAAGCCTTTGGCACGGCCAGGGCGAAAATTTCCCCGCCGGTCACGGGGCGCTGGGCCCCTGCCAATTGCGGCAAGAGCGCCACGGAAAAAGACAGATGCGCGTTTTTATTTTTTATTTCATTATATTCCGAAATTTTGCCGAAATACATAGCCAGTTTTCCATTTATGAAAGCATCTCTGGCTTCCGGCAGCGCCCCCGACCAACTTTGAGAATTTTTCTTAGGATTCGCGAAATCGATAACGAACTGCAAAGAAGATTCGGCAGGATGAAGCGTAACTTCGCCGATGTTAAGCGGTTCGTTTAGCGTGATTTCTCCGGAATCATTTATAATTTTTTCTCCGGATTGCAAAAAAAGCGTGGTTAAAATAAGCGGGGCGTTTTGTATGTTTTCCGCTCTGCCCAAAGCCGCTCCGGATATCACGATATTTCCGGAAGAATCTTTTCTGGTGAGCTTCGCGGCGTCATTTAAAAATTCGTCCCAGGTTTTAGGAGGCGAAGCGATAAAATTTTTCGTGAAAAGGTCGTTGTTTATAAAAAGCGCCAAGGGGTCGGCATAAAACGGCGCGCCTAAGACCTCTTTTTTTGTTCCCAGAAACACGGAGGCCGCTTCTATATACTGCTGGATGATTTCACGCTCGGTAAATAAAATCGCGGGCGAGGCCGAAAGCTTGTCTTTATGTTTTTTGAGATAATCGGAAGGGAAGACGACGATATCGGGCGCTTCGCCCCGGGCGATAGCGTTTAAAAAATCGCTTTCAAAACTCACAATGTCTTTTTTGGAATATCTCGCGTCAAAATTTTGGCGCGATTCGGCGAATTTCAAAACCAAATCTCTTACGGCAGATTCATCATCAAAACCCCACATAACAATACTCACTCCGCTTTCCCCGTCGGTTTTCAGCCCGGGTACGATTCCGGTCACAATCAAAACGGCTACAACTGCTATGATAATTGCTCCGCCTATGATTATAATTTGTAATTTATTCATTTTTTATTTGTTAAAAATCAAACCATAATGGTGACTCCCAGCTGAAAATTCTTTGTAAAAAGAAAAGCCCGCGCTTTCCAGAATTTTTTTTGTTTCATCTTTCCCGACGCGGTGGTCCAAAGAGGGCCCACCCACAGAGGAGGAGTTTTCGCTCCACTCCACTACCATTAAACTCCCGCTTTTCCGCAAGATGCGGTGAGCTTCCACGCCCACGGCGTTTTTATTTTGCGCCTGGAAAAGAATATTTGAAATTAAAACTTTATCAATGCTTTCGTCTCTTATGCCAGAGCCGCGTGGCAGTTCCAGATCTGTCCTTTGGGTTTCAATATTAAAAAGATGGAAAAGTTTTACTTTGGCGCGCGTTGCTTCTAAAGCCTCCGGACGAATATCCAATGCGTAAATTTTGCCATTGGGCCCGACGCGCTGGCCCAAAGGCACGGAAAAAAATCCAGCCCCACAGCCAAAATCGGCGATTTTATCCCCGGGCCTAACATCCCAAACATCAATCGCTTCTTCTGGCTTTAAAAACAAATCCGCCATGAGTTTATTATAGCATCCGTTCCAAAATTTTATAACCCTCAAGAATGGCAGCGACAATAAAATCTTCTAACCCGCCGAAATCCTCTTTCATCTGCGCCTTATTAAGATAGAGATTATAAAATCTTCTATTTTTTTGTAATATAACGGCCGGCGGCAAATTGGCGTTAAGCAACATAGCGTGCATAAGCAACCGCCCTATCCGGCCGTTGCCGTCGGCAAAAGGATGAATTTGTTCAAAACAGCTATGGAACAAAGCGCTTTTCGCAACAACGTTTTGCTTACTGTGATGAAGATCACGAATCAGTTCTTTAATTAAATTGGGAATTTTTAAATGATTTGCGGTAGGAACATAAGCTCCGGTAATGCGTACCGGATGATTCCGATAATTTCCGGCATCAGCTCGTATGGCGTTAAGGAGGATGCCGTGAAGTTTTAAAATCAACATTTCGTTTATAGGTTTTTTTGTTGTCAGATAATTAAATAGATATCGCAGCGCCGTTTCATGATTTTTGGCTTCAAGCTGTTCCACTAAATTTTTATTAGGGAGAGCCGCATTCCGGAAAAGAATTGCCGCGGTTTCATTTTGTGTTAATGAGCTGCCTTCAATGCCGTTGGAATGGTAAGTTAATGAAAGCAAAAATTGATCTAGAATATCCGGATTATCAAGAATTTCCTTTAATGCGTTATTGTGCAGTTTTTGTTTCCGAAAAATAAGCTCACGCTTGGCATCAGGGACGCTTTGCGGGATTTTTTTCTCGCCGGAATATTCCAGGTAGAGCTTGTCTATCTTTTGGAGCATCTTCTTTCTGGGAATGGATTTAAAATTTATCCAGCGGTTGAGGGCCGCAAAAGTCACACTCAAACGGCTTGCCAGCTCGGTTTGGGTAAGCCCCGCTAATTGCTGAATAAATTGCAGTTTTTCTTTAACAGTCATACACCTCTAAGATAGCAAACTATATATAGTTTGTCAAAAATGCCTATCTTTATATAGTTTTGTAGAATTTTTATTTCAACCACAATGTCTGTGCCTAAGACAAGCTATCCACATCCTTTTATTTCCTCTGCCTGCGGATGAAAGCGGGGATGGAGTCCCATTCGGATTCGTCGGAGGCATTTTTGTTTTGAGGTTGCGTGTTAGCGGATTTTCCGGCGGGATTTGCGGAGACCGGGCTGTTTTTTTGCGCGATTGCCGGACTGAATAAAGTCGCCGATTTGCCTATATGATCGTCCGGGAAGCCGGACGCGATGACGGTTATTTTTATATCTCCTTTTTTTAGGCGATCATCTTGAATCGCGCCGAAAATAATTCTGGCGTCAGGGTCAATAGAGGCAGTTATTATTTTGGCGGCTTCATTAATTTCCCACATAGTAAGATCAGGCCCGCCGGAAATGGCAAAAAGAACTCCTCGCGCCCCGTTTATGGAAATATCCAAAAGAGGCGAGCTGATGGCGGCTTGGGCGGCTTCTTCGGCGCGGGCTTCGCCCCGCCCCATACCTATTCCCATAAGCGCTGAACCCGCGCTTTGCATGACGGCGCGCACATCCGCGAAATCAACATTAATTATTCCCGGCACCGTGATTAAATCGGAAATGCCTTCAACGGCGTGCCGCAAAATTTCATCGCACATGGCGAAAGCGGAAAGAAAAGGCGTCTCTTTTGACACCATAGAAAGCAATTTATCGTTGGGTATGACAATTAAAGCGTCAACCGCTTCGCGGAGTTTTATCAAGCCATTTTCGGCGATGCGCGCCCGCTCCAGTCCTTCAAAAGCGAAAGGCTTTGTGACAACACCGATGGTCAGCGCGCCTTGCGCTTTGGCGGCGTTTGCCACAACCGCCGCGCCTCCTGTTCCGGTGCCTCCGCCCATCCCGCAGGTAATAAAAACCATGTCGGCTCCTTTTAGTGCCTCATGAATTTCGTCTTTGGTTTCTTCCGCGGCTTGTTTTCCCAACTCCGGATTCATCCCCGTGCCCAAGCCTCTAGTGATGCCTTTACCGATTCTTATTTTTTTATGCGCCAGGCTCTGGTGCAAATCCTGCGCGTCGGTATTTATGGCAATAAACTCAACCCCGCGCACTTTGGAGCGGATCATATGGTTGACCGCGTTGGCGCCGGAACCTCCTACGCCCACGACTTTTATCCGGGCAAATGATTCTATATCTGGTTTAATATGCGGCATATGTTTTTGATTTAATAAAGCAACTTCATCTTAACGATAGAGAAAAATAGCGCAAGGTTGACAAAAAATATAAAAATTATGGCAAAAATGCTCGGAGCCATTTAAAAAATGAGCCGGAGCGGCCGCGCAGAAATGGCGAGAGAGAATTCTTTTTTTCCAGAGCCATGAGCGTGGTGCCAACCGCGACCGACCAGGCAGGATTTCTCACTTTGTCTTTAAACCCTCCCAAAGCGGCCGGTTCAGCCACTCGCGCGTGAAGTTTCAAACGCTCTTTGGCGAATTCTTCTATTCCTGGAAGATTCGCGCCTCCCCCCACGATGACCACTCCTCCCGGAAGGATTCCCAAGCGCTCCACTTTTTTTAAGTGTTTTTCCACCAATTCAAAAATATCGTCCAATCTCGCTTCGATTATTTCGGCGAGCTTTTTTTTGGAATAATTTCCGTAAACCAAATCAGTCCCGCCTGCCGGACGGGCAGGTTTTTTATTGGATGAAGAATTTTCATATCTCACCGTGCCGTAATTTATTTTTAGTTTCTCCGCTTCTTCTAAAGTAACGCGTAGTCCCATGGCGATATCTTGCGTGATGTGGGACGAACCGAAGGGGAGCACTTCCAAAGAATACGGCAACCCTTCTTCAAATAAAATAACGGAGGTGGTGGAAGCGCCAAAATCCAAAAGCATTGTACCAACTTCTTTTTCGCGTGACTCTAAAACTGCGTGGGCGGCGGCCAGGGGGCTGGCTATGATCTCTTCTATATAAACATCAGCTTCCTCAAATGCTTTTATGATATTTTTTAAACTTTGCGAAAATGAAGTTATAAATAAAACTTCCGCTTCCAGCCGTACGCCCATAAGCCCGGCGGGGTCGTGCGTGATAGTTTCGTTGTCAATCCGGTAAAGCACCGGGAATTTGTGTAAAATTTCCCTGTTTTGAATGCGGCTCAAATTGGTTTCACTCGCTCCGATGGCGCGGAACACATCTTCTTTGGTTATTTCGCCGTCGGCGCGAGATACCGCGACCAGCCCTTTGGATTTTTGCGACGCGACGCCGATTCCTCCGATTCCCGCGTAAACATTGCCGCTTTTTATGCCGGTTGATTTTTCAAACGCGCCCATGGCCTCTTTGATGGCTTTGGTCACTTCAGTCGGGTCTATGATTACGCCTTTCCGCATGCCTTTGGTTAAGGCCGCTCCCGCGCCCACCACCCGGGCCAAACTTTCTCCTGGCACGGCTTCCAAGGCCACCACTTTTATGGATTCAGTGCCGATATCTATGCCGATGACGCCTTTTGCGCGCATTATTTTGATTGTTTTAAAATATTTAATTCTTTTCTTTCCATTTTTTTCGCGTCTTTATTTTTTTTATGGCCGTATCCTAGAAGATGGAGCGAGCCGTGGATAAAAAGATAGGGCAAATTTTTTTTTGATATATTTAAAAATATTTCTCCAATATTCTTTTCCAACAAAAAAGAAAGCACGTCGGCGATTTTTTCTTTTTTGCGGTATTTTTTATTCAAAGCCAGCATCAGTTGTGGACTTGCCAGCACCACGTCCAGCTCAAACTTTTTATTAAAAAATATTTTATTGTAAATCTTTTTTATTATTCCGGTATTCGCGCGCTTCTTTGTCAGATTCCGAATTTCAATCATGCCGTTTTTTCCAATTCCTCTTTTAGCGCGCTTGAAATTCTGTCGCCGGACGCTTTACCTTTTAAGGTGGGCATGATTACTTTCATGACTTTCGCGAAGTCCTGCTGGCTTTTAACGCCTGCCTTTGCAGGCAGGCCTGCTTCGCGAATACCGTCTTTTATTATCCGCCTCAAATCCTCCTCCGAAATTTCAGGAGGAAGATATGACTGTAAAATTTTGAGCTCCACTTCCTCTTTTTGGGCAAGCTCCTCGCGGGCGCCGGTTCTGTATCCTTGGGCAGCGTCTTTTCTCTTTTTGGCCTCGGAAGAAATCACGCCTAAAATTTCCTGGTCGGAAAGGCCGACATCTTTTTTCCGGAGCTCAATTTCTTTATTGGCGACGGCCGCCGAAAGCATTCTTAAAGTGGAGAGCCGCAGGGCGTCCCCGTCTTTTAAGGCGTTTTTTTGGTCTCCCGCGATTTTATCTTTTAAATTTTCCATCTCTTGCCTTATTTTACTTCACTTGCTTGATTTTGCCTAATTTCCGGAGCTGACGCGCGTTCTTCTCCCAATCCAGCCGGCGCAGAGCTTCGCGTTTTTTTTGAAAAGCCGATTGCGGCGAGATGTGGTATCTTCCTTTTCTGGCATGCGCCAAAAAACCGCTCCTTTGAAGGATTTTAGTAAATCTCCGGAGCAGGCTCCCCGCCGATTCGTTTTCTCTTTTTCTTACTTCCACCATATTTTTATTTCCAGCCTCCTAATATATGCAGGTGCACGTGGTCAATCACTTGCCCGCCTTCTCTGCCAACGTTAAATACCAATTTGTATCCTTTAAGCCCCAATTTTTCCGCGGCTATTTTGGCTTCGTGAACCAAATGGCCTATTAAGGCCTCGTTTTCGTGCTCTACCTCTTTAATGGAAGGTATATGTTTTTTGGAAACGACCAGATAATGCACTGGCGCCGACGGATGAATGTCCCTGATGATAACAGCTTCAGGCGTTTCCTGCAACATCTCCGCCGGAATTTCTTTTTTTACGATTTTACAAAATATGCAATCGTCCATTTTATTTTTTCTTGAGGTGGGCTTTAATTTTTTCCACGAGTTTGGTTTGCAGAATGGATTCTTGGGCGCCTTCGTCCATATAGCGAATTAAAATTGTGCCGTCCATGGCTTCTTTCTGGCCCAAAATCAAAGCAAGTTTGGCGCCGGTTTTGGCGGCGATGTTAAGCTGGTTTTTGAGATTGTCCCGGGAAATGGATTCGCCCACGGGGATTCCTTCTTTCCGAAGCTCTTCCATTAAATTAAAACTTCTTTTTTTGGCCGCCGGGCCGATGTGAATCAAAAATACTTTATTTTCTGGGTGGCTTTTCGGGGCGATACCCAGCCTTTTCATCTCATGAATCAATCTTTCCAATCCCAAGCTCGCTCCCACCGCCGGCAGAGATTTTGCTCCCAAAATTGTCGCCAACTCATCGTATCTTCCGCCTCCAGCTAGAGCGATTTTCGCGGAGTTTTCTGCGTCGGCATCCGTTTTTTTATTGTCAGCTTCTTTCTTTTTATTTTCTTCTTCGAGAAAAATTTCAAAAACCGTCCGCCCGTAGTAATCAAAACCTCGCACCAGATAATTATCCAGAAGATAAGGAATCTGCCCTTCGTCCAAAAATTCCAAGACCGATTTAAAATGCGTTTTGCAGGCATCGCATAAGTGTTCAATCATCTGCGGAGCTTGCGCCTTGAGTTCTACGCACCCAGGCTCTTTGCAATCCAGGAGGCGCAGGGGATTGTCTTTTAATTTCCGCTTGCAATCTTTGCAGAGATAATTGAATTTTTTCCGGTAGTAATTGACCAATTCTTTTTTATACGCCGGACGGCATTCTTTATCTCCGATACTGTTGATGTTGACCATTATATTTTTAAAACCCACTTCTTTCAAAATCAGAAAGCAGATTTTTATAATCAAAGCGTCCAATACCGGATCGTCTCCACCCAAAATTTCCAGCCCGAATTGCCTGAATTCTCGGAAGCGGCCGCGCTGGGGTTTTTCGTGCCTAAAAAAAGAACCCTCGTAGTAAAGTTTTACCGGCTGGGGCAAAGAAATCATTCCGTTTTCAAAATAAGCTCGCGCCACGGGGGCGGTGCCTTCCGGCCGAAGCGCCAAAAGGTCTCCGCCTTTTGTCCGCAAGGTGTACATTTCTTTCTCCACCACCTCGCTGGTTTCTCCTAATGGCCGCAAAAAAAGTTCGGCTTGCTCCAGGTGCGGAGTCCGGATGGGCAAAAAGCCATAAAATTCAGAAATCTCACGAGCCCGCTCCAATATTTTTTCAAGATACCGGATATCTCCGAAAAGCATGTCGTGCATGCCCTTTGGCGATTGAATCATTTCTTTTTTATGTTTTTTTGGCATGTTTATTTTATTATACCCGCTTTTGCGATTGGCCACAGACGCACCAGCGCCCGGCCCATTAATTTTTCTTTCGGCAATGCCCCCCAAAATCTTGAATCGGAGCTGTGGGGGCGATTATCCCCCAAGACAAAATACTGGTTTTCGGTAAGCTCCATTTTTACGTTGGGCGCAGTTTCTAAATTTGCGAGAAGATATGGTTCGGCAAGTTCCAGGCCGTTTATGGTTATTTTCCCGTTTTTAATTTCCACTTTTTCGCCGGGAAGCCCGATCACTCTTTTTATAAAAAATTCAGAAGGATTGAGCGGATAACGAAAAACCACGACTTCTCCGCGCTCGGGCAGACGGAGTTCGTAAGTCAACTCATCTATTATTAAATATTCCCCATTGTGAAAATTTGGCTCCATTGAGGCCCCAGACACGATAAAAGGCTGGGCGATATAGGTGCGGATGGGCAGAACTATGGCCACGGAAATTACCACTACTTTTATAAATTCCCAGACGGCGCTGCCATGCCCCTCCTCAATTTTCTTATTTTCATCCATAATACTGATATATGATACGCTTAATTTTAGGCCTAGGCAACCCGGATCGAGAATATGAAGGGACACGGCATAACGCGGGAAGGTCAGCTGCCGAATATTTTGCCAAAAAAATTGGGGCGGGTGATTTTGAGTTTGATAAAAAATCCAACTCTTTAATCGCCGAAGGCAAAGTTGAAAAAAATAAAGTTTTGATAGCGCTTCCGGAAACTTTTATGAATAAATCAGGAAGCGCAGCTACGAAATTAATCCGCTCTAAAAAAGAGCTGAAAGAACTGGTTGTGATTCACGACGATTTGGATATTCCGCTAGGCAGATTTAAAATTTCCTACGGCAAAAGCTCGGGAGGGCATAAAGGAGTGGAGTCCGTGATGCGCGCCTTGAAAACCAAAAATTTCGTCAGAATCCGCATCGGCGTTTCGCCGAAAAATAAACCGGCCCAAAAAGAAGTTATGGAATTTATTATCGGCAAATTCAAACCGGCGGAATTGGAAATTTTCAAGAAAATAAACAAGCGCGTATCCAACGCGCTTGAAGCCATGGCGAGAGGCTCTTTAGAAAAGACCATGAGCCAGTTCAATTAGTGAACTCTATCTTAGCCGAATCGAATCTACTGATTATTAGTTTGAATTTTTTTCCAGCTTTGTTTTCTCCGCTGATTTCTGTATGGTTCCTTCGAAATTTAACTAGCGGCATTTTTTCTGTCATTAAGAATTCATTTATCTTGTTTTGCTTATTGTTCCGCACGACAACCTTGTACATAGCCACCTCCCCTAAAGTGTATCTATTAATGTGATAGCAACGCGTTGATTTTCTGTCAAATTTTTGGTAGGGTTTAAGAGCTGGAGAAAAGTTTAAATAAAATTCTAATAGCCGCGGTTACCCCCTCACTTTTGGAAAAGGGGGCGGGTTGGTTTTCCCAGAATTTTTCGGAAATTGAAAAAAATCGAGTAAATAATGCTTTTTGGCAGAGGAACACTTTGATTCTTGAAACCGGACAAAGAATTAAACTCTCTGAATTTTTAAGAAAAATTGTGGAGTTGGGGTATTCAAAAGTTTGGGAAGTGCATCACAGGGGAGAATTTTCTCAGCGTGGAAATGTTGTTTACATCGTTCCCATAAATGGTGGTCAAATTTACCCCCACACCAATGACATTGGTGTGGGGGTTTACTCAATTGAGTTTGAGGGAAATTATATTGAAAGTATAATAGGAAAAAGTTTTACTTCTTCACTAAATGTGAAGCCAACCATTCAGAAGCAAAACCTTTTCCTGCCGGGCGATTACGTTGTTCATATTGATCATGGCATCGGGATTTTTCGTGGAGAGAAGGAAGAGGATTACATAATTGAATACGCAACTCCCAAAAACCGTCCCAATTCTCCGGATTTGCTTTTTATTCCCAAAAAAGAAATTAAGAGAATTTCTCCTTATTTGGGTTTTAAAAAACCGGAAATTCATCGCTTGGGAACCCTCGCTTGGAGTTTGACAAAGAAAAAAGCCAAAGAAGACATATTAGCTTACGCCAAAGAACTTTTGGAAATTTTTGCCAAAAGAAAAATCGCTTCCCGTCCGCCTTATGCGGCGCATCATGAATTGGAGGAAGAGCTGATTTCCAATTTTCAATATGAATACACGCCCGACCAGAAAAAAGCTCTGGAAGAGATTTTCGCGGATATGTCAAAAAATGTGCCGATGGATAGAGTTTTGATGGGCGATGTCGGTTTTGGAAAAACAGAGCTCGCGGTTGTGGCGGCGTTCCGCGCCGTGCTTACGGGAAAGCAAACAGCGATTATGGCGCCCACCACGATTTTAGCCGACCAGCATTTTGAAATTTTTAAAAAACGCCTTGAACTTTTTGGGGTAAATGTGGCTAGGCTTACCCGCCTGGAAAGCTCGGAAAAAATAAAAGAAATTTTAAAAAAGATTGAAGACGGCCGGACGGATATTGTAATCGGGACGCATAAAATTTTAGGAAAAAACATAAAGTTTAAGAATTTAGGCCTATTAATTATTGACGAAGAACAGAAATTTGGCGTTGCCCAGAAGGAAAAATTCAAAAAAGAGAATCCTTCGCTTGATATTCTGACTCTTTTCGCGACGCCGATTCCTAGAACCTTGCAATTAGCGCTTTCCGGAATCCGCGCGATTTCCGAAATCTCAACTCCTCCGGAAGGCAGAATGAAAATTGAGACTTTCGTGCTCCCAAAAAATAAAAGATTAATCAAAGAAGCGATTTTATATGAATTAAAAAGAAAAGGCCAAATTTATTTTCTAGCCAATAGGATCCATAAAATCCCCGCGCTTTTGGAGGAAATTAAAATTTTAAAAACCGGCGCCAAAATAGGCGTGCTTCACGGAAGAATGCCGGAAGCTAAAATTATAAAAACCATGCATGATTTTCGCGAAGGGAAATCAGACCTTTTGGTTTCCACCACGATTATTGAAAATGGGATGGATCTTTCCAACGTAAACACTTTGATTGTGGAAGATGCCACGCGCTTGGGGCTTTCGCAGGCGCACCAATTGCGTGGAAGAATCGGGCGTGGAGATAAAGAGGCGTTTGCTTATTTTTTGTACCTTACTCAGCACCTCAAAGAAAAAGCCGTCTCTAGATTAGGGGCGCTAGAGAGGTATTCATGGCTCGGCGCAGGTTTGGAAATTGCTAAAAGAGATTTGGAAATCCGTGGCGCGGGAAATATTTTGGGCCGCGCCCAGTCGGGCATCGCCTTCCGCATCGGATTAAATCTTTATTTTGAACTTTTGGAGGAAGCAATTTCGGAAACCCGTGGATTTGACAAAAATAGCTAGATTTACTAAGTTTATCGCAGATAGTAAAACTCAAAAAGGAGGGTGATTTATGTGGACTAGCGCGCTTTGGATAATTGGAGGCGTCTGGATTTTGTGTGGGATTTTTTTCTGGTTCTTTGTAAAATCTCTGAAAGAAATCAAACGCTCAAGTTGGCATTACAAGCTCTACGATCTTGTGTGGAGTAATTATCCTCAATATTCTTCTTCTTATGCGCTTTGTTTGACCGTTACGCCATTCGCATTGATTGTGGCTATATGGTTTGTTCTTTGTTGGTTCGTGATCGGTTGCCCAATTAGGTTTCTCCTTAATTGGGTCATCTGGCCGTTTTTCTTTGGCAAGAGGCCCGTTGATGGATGGAGTAAGAAATACTGGGGCGATTTGATTGATACAGATACTCTCCCTAGTGATAATAGTACATATATTAATTGTTCTTTTTGGAAATGGCTTTTGTTGCCAGTCGGCGGAATATCTATGGAAACATTTATGTCGCCGTCCCCATTTGTGATTCTTATTGAAGGATTGACCGTTGTCTGGCTGTTTTACAAAATGCTTTTTAGGGCATTTTTGCCTCTAGAAAAATATATTTTGGGAGGCACAGTAGTTTTAATGATACTGATTGTTATAACAGCATGGCTTAAACCACATCTGAAGAAGATATATATTAAATTGAGAAACAAACTTAGTGTCCATCTGCCCATCGTGGATTAGCGTTTCCGGCTGCTGGTCTTTGACCGCAGCTTTTTTATTTATAATTTGACAAAAAAACCTAGATTTGCTAGGTTATTTTTAGATTTGACAAAAAATTTTTCAGGAGAAAAGGAGACAAAATGGCGCAATATAAAATAGGTGCGATGGAAATTACGGAAAAAATATATAGACTTTTAAGAAGTCAACAAGGAGAGATACTTCGCTTGTCGCGAACTTCTGTGATGCGGGAAAAAGAAGTAAAAGGATTTGTCGGGGAGCTGGATTTATTTTTACAAACGGTTCTTTGCGATTTTTTACCATCGCTTATTGACTGCAAAATTGTGAGCGAGGAGATAAAAAGCGCGTGGCCGCCAGTATCTAGCGATTTTTGGATTATTGATCCACTAGACGGCACCGATAACTCCGGAATGCTTTCTTTCAACTTTGGCACAATGGGCGCTTTGATTGAGAGAGGTGGAATCTCTTTGGCGTGGATTTATCTTCCTATTAGAGAACAGGTCTTCGGAGACGGATTTTTCTTCGCTGTTCGTGGGAACGGAGCTTTTCAAAAAACGCCTATTGGTTTTAAGCCATTGCATGTCTCTGACAAACGAGATTTTGAAAAAGCCAATGTTTTTTTGGAAGGAGAAAGTAAAAAACTTCCAGAGTCGCCGTTTATCTGTAAAATCAGACAAAATACTCGCAACCGCAATGGTATGTCCTGCGCTCTATCTTTCGCCTTGCTCGCTTCCGGATTTCACGCACCAATCCCTGTTGATGCTGTGATTTCTTATAAGAATGAGCCCTGGGATAATTTGCCTGGAATATTGTTGACCGAAGAAGCCGGCGGTAAGGTTACTGATTTCTACGGAAGGCCTTGGTCGCTTGAAAATTGCGGCAGTTTGGTTTTTTCCAACGGGCTTTTGCATGGCCAGATCATTGCTCTCAACTGCCCAGCTTTTCGCTAGGATACGATATGGCCTTAATCCAAATGGATGGGCCTTTTTATTTTTCCTGATTTTCTTGCACTTCCTCTTTCGGAGCCACAGGCGCTTCGCCTTTTTTCCCGAGAAACGAAAGCGAAAGTTTTTTATCTTCCGGTTTATAGTTCACTATCTGGAAAAAATATGACTCGCCGGCCAAAACCATCTCGCGCATTTTTTTCTCCGTGCCGAATTCCGAAATATGGGCGAGTCCGTAGATGCCGGTGTCCAAAGTTATCAGCGCGCCGAATTTATTTAAACGCAAAACTTTTCCTTCCACAATATCGCCTTTTTTATATTTTTCTTTGTGCGTTTCCCAGGGGTCCGGCTTTAAGGCTTTCACTGAAAGTGAAATTTTGTCTCCGTCTATTGAAATTATTTTAGCTTTTATTTGTTCACCGACTTTAAAAAGCGCGTTGGGGTTTTCCACCAAAGCCCAATCCAGCTCCGAGATGTGGGCGAGCCCCTCCAGCCCTTCCTCTAATTTTATAAATATTCCGAAATCAACCACGCCGGTAACTTCTCCCTCAATAATGTCGCCGACTTTGTATTTTCCCACGACTTTTTTCAAATCTTCTGACTCCGCGCCTTTTTCTGAAAAAATAAGTTTGTTTTCTTTGGGGTCAAAATCCAAAATGGTGACGGAGATAGCCTCTCCAACCAATTTTCTAAGCTCGTCAAAAATTTTTTCTTTCTCGCCATTCTCAACTCGCGGGTAGTGGGACGCTTTGAGTTGCGACGCCGGCAGAAATCCTTTGATGCCGCGCCATTCCAAAACCACGCCGCCTTTGTTGGCTTCCAAAACTTTCAAATTCAAAGCTTCCTGCGAACCCTTCAGCTCTTTAGCTTCTTTCCAAATCATTTCCGAGCCCGCTTCTTTCAATGAAAGCTCAACGAAGCCGTTTTCATTTTCAAGTTCCACGATTTTTGCCGTTACCTTATCTTCCGGTTTCAGATTTTTAATAAGCTCCCGCGCGTTTTGATATTCCTGGCCGTAGATGATGCCGGTGCCGAAAATTCCCAAATCCAAAAACACTTTGGCGCCTTCCCGCTCCAGCACACAGCCCTCAATTAAATCGCCGATTTTAAGAAAAACCTTCGGCCGCGCTTTAAGCAAAGCGTCCATTATGCCGTTATTCGGCTTAATATCTTTTTCCATAGCTAAATTCGCCATTGATTGGATTATAAGCATTTTGCTACAATTGTCTAGTATGGTCATAACTTACTACGGGCTTTCGTGTTTTAAAATACAAAGCGGGGACACGGTGTTGGCTATTGACCCTTTTTCAAAAGAGTCGGGGCTGACGCCACCGAGGTTTGAGGCGCACGCTGTTTTGGTGACGCACGATCACGAAAACCACAATAATATTGAAACGCTTTCCGCGAAGGGTGAGGGCGTCGTTTTCAAAATTACTGGTCCCGGCGAATACGAGTTTAAGGGGATTTTGGTGCGTGGTTTTTGGTCTTTTCACGACTCTAAAAACGGCAAACAAAAAGGGAAAAACACAATTTATATAATTGAATGGGAAGGGATGAAGCTCGCGCATTTGGGCGATTACGGCGAGGAAACTTTGCGGAGTGAAATTCAGGAGGCATTGGGCACGCCGGATATTTTATTTTTGCCGGTGGGTGGCGGCGATACAATAGACGGCGAGGTGGCAGCGAAATTGGCGAACCAAATTGAACCGCGCGTCATAATCCCTATGCATTATAAAATTTCGGGGCTCCGAGCGAAATTGGACGGCGTGGAAGTTTTTATGAAAGAAATGGGAGAGAAGGCGGAGCCGGAAGAGAAATTTACAATTAAGAAAAGCGGACTACCTAACGCCGAGGATTCCAAAATAGTAATTTTAAAAACGCCGTGAGACATCCATTGGATTTTATTGAAAATATCCAGCAAAAACCGGAGCCGACAAGAAAATTGATAGCCACGGCGTTGGTGATTTTTTTTATCTTAATTATTATCGGCATTTGGATAACGACTTTTTCATTGCCGGAAAGCTCCCAGCAGGAAACTCCATCCGCCCAGCCTTCGCCATTTACTCTCTTATGGAATTTCACAAAAGAATCGTTTAAATGATTAAAAGCGAGGCCAAGGAAAGAATAGAAAAATTAAAAAATCTGGTAGATAAGTATCGCTATCAGTATCATGTTTTAAATAAACTGGAAATTTCGGAGGAAGCATTGGATTTCTTAAAGCACGAATTAAAAAAACTGGAAGACGAATTTCCTAATTTGGTGACGGCGGATTCCCCGACGCAGAGAGTCGCCGGCAAGCCGTTGAAAGAATTTAAAAAAGTCAGACATCAAACCAAAATGATGTCTTTGGAAGATGTTTTTTCCGAAGAAGAATTTTCGGAGTGGGTTGATAGATTGGATAGATTAATAAAAAGCAAGCCTAATCATTTTTACCCCCACACCAAAAGTTTTGGTGTGGGGGTGTATGCCGAACCTAAATTCGACGGCCTTGCCTTGAGTATTGTTTATGAAGGCGGTGTTTTAAAATACGCGGCTACTCGCGGAGATGGGCAAGTTGGGGAGGATGTTACGCAAAATGTCCGGACAATAGAATCTGTGCCCTTAAAAATTAGAGCTAAAGGCAGAGTGGAGGTGCGCGGGGAGGCGATAATTACAAAGAAAAATTTTGAAGCTATAAATAAAAGGCAAAAAAATAAAGGCGCGTCGCTTTATGCCAACACCAGAAATTTAGCAGCCGGGTCACTTCGCCAACTGGACCCAAAAATTACCGCGTCGCGCCGGCTGGATTTTTTTGCTTATGATTTATCGGGGGCGGAATTCAAAAATCATAGCGAGGAGCACAAGGCGCTCCGCGATTTGGGTTTTAAAACCGGCGGAGGTTTGGAAGGAATTTGCAAAAAGCCGGAAGAAGTTTTTTTGCGCTATAAAAAAATCGCGGAGCGCCGCGAAAAACTTCCATATAATATTGATGGTATCGTTGTGTCGATTGACTCCAATGATTTATTTAAAAAATTGGGAGTTGTCGGAAAAGCTCCTCGCGGAACGATAGCTTTTAAATTCGCGCCAAAAGAAACAACCACCAAAGTGGAGGATATTATCGTGCAAGTCGGGCGCACCGGCGCTTTGACGCCTGTTGCCATTTTAAAACCGGTTGAAATCGGCGGGGTCGTGGTAAGTAGAGCGACGCTTCACAACGAAGATGAAATAAAAAGATTGGGCGTGAAAATCGGCGATAGCGTGATTGTGGGCAGAGCGGGCGACGTGATCCCGGACATCAGAAAAGTTTTAAAAGAACTGCGGACGAGCCGCGAGCGGGAATTTCATATGCCCAAGCATTGCCCGGTTTGCAAAAAGCCGATTGAAAAAAAAGAAGGCGAGGTGCAGGCCAAATGCGTCAATAAATTTTGTCCGGCAATGCACAGGGAGGGGCTTTATCATTTTGTTTCCCGTAAAGCTTTTAACATTGACGGGCTCGGCCCAAAAATTTTAAACGCATTTTTGGACCACGGGCTCATACAAGATGCTTCTGATATTTTTGAATTAAAAGAAGGCGACATCGCGCCCCTGGAAAGATTCGGCGAAAAATCGGCGGAAAATTTGGTGGAAGCGATAAAATCATCCCGTAAAATTACTCTCGCCAGATTTCTTTACGCTTTGGGTATTTTGCATGTTGGGGAGGAAACTGCGATTGATTTAGCTGAACATTTTGGATCTTTGGAAAAATTGGAGCATATGTCGAAAGAAAATTTGGAATCAATTCCGAATATCGGAGAAGTGATGGCAGAAAGCGTTTATGGATGGTTTCGCGATGAGCGCAATAAAAATTTTCTAAAAAAACTTTTAAAATATATTGATATTGAAAACCCGAAAAAGAAAAAACCGGGGAAGCTGGCCGGAAAGACTTTTGTTTTTACCGGCGAGATGGAGTCAATGAGCCGGGATGAAGCCAAAGCAAAAGTTAGGGAACTTAGCGGCGACCCGTCTGAAACCGTCAGCAAAAATACGGACTACGTTGTTGTTGGCGAGAACCCGGGCTCCAAATACGCCCGTGCCCAAAAACTCGGAGTAAAAATTATAGATGAAAAGGAGTTTTTGAAAATGATAAAGTAAATAATATGAAAATCACAAAACACATTCATTCATGTTTGCTGGTGGAGGATGCGGGGAAACGGATTTTGGTTGACCCTGGGAATTATACTTTTGAGGAGGGCGCGCTGGATTTGGGGAAAATTGACGGCTTGGATTTGATTTTGATAACCCACGAACATTTGGACCACGCCTATCCGCCTTTGATTAAAAAAGTTTTGGAGCGCTTTCCGGATGTTAAAATTCTGGCGAATTTATCCACCAAAAATTTCTTAACGAAAGAAGGCATCGGCTCTTTTGCGAATAATTTTGATGGCATCACTTTGGCGGACGCTCCACATGAATTTTTGCTAGGCGGACGGACTGCTGAAAATTCGCTTTTAAATATTTTTGGAAAATTAACCCATCCTGGCGATTCACTAAAATTTAACGCGTCTCTCCCGATTTTGGCTTTGCCCATCCAAGCACCATGGGGAAGCATGGTGGCCTCGGTTGAAAAAGCCGCGCTCGTAAAACCGAAATTTGTAATTCCAATTCACGATTGGCATTGGAAAGATTCAGCGCGGAAGAAAATGTACGACATGGCAAAAAATTATCTGGCCGAAAAGGGCATTGAGTTCCGGAGCTTGGAAACTGGAGAAGAATTTGAAGTTTAGCTTTAAATTGCTACAATAATCCTATGATTTCTAAAGAAGAAATAGAACATCTGAAGGATTTGGCAAGAGTAGAATTTGGAGCGAAGGAAACTGAAAAGCTTGCCAAGGATTTGGACGAGATTTTGGAATACATTGACCAACTTAAAAAGGCGGACGTTTCAAACGCTCCGGAAATGACGCACGCGCTGGAGGGAGTAAAAAATATTGTTAGGAAAGATGAAAACAATAAATATAATTCAGAGGATTTAATCGGCGCGTTTCCCGAAAAAGAAAATAGCTATCTTAAGGTAAAAGCAATTTTATGACGATTTTAGAATTTCACAAAGCCCTTAAAAATAAAAAAACTTCCGCAAGAGAGACGGCAATTTCCTATTTGGACAAAATAAAAAAGGAAAATAAAAATTTAAACGCCTATCTGGAAATTTTTTCCGCCAGAGGGGGATCCGCATCTGGCGGAGAGTATGACGCGCTTAAGCAGGCAAAAGAAATTGACGAGAAAATCGCTTCGGGCGAAGAACCCGGCGCGCTTTGGGGCGTGCCGATTGCCATAAAAGACAATATTTTAATAAGAGGGGAAATTGCCTCCGCTGCCTCAAAAATTTTAGGAAATTACGTGGCTTCCTACGACGCGCATGTGATTGCAAAATTAAAAAAAGCTGGCGTAATATTTTTGGGGCGCACCAATATGGACGAATTTGCCATGGGTTCATCAACCGAAAACTCCGCCTACGGTCCGACAAAAAATCCGCGCGACACTTCCAAAGTTCCGGGTGGTTCATCTGGCGGCTCGGCCGCCGCCGTTGCCGGCGGCCTCGCCATGGCTGCCTTGGGTTCAGATACCGGGGGCTCCATCCGCCAGCCGGCGGCTTTTTGCGGAGTTGTTGGTTTGAAGCCCACTTACGGCGCGGTTTCCCGAAACGGACTTATCGCCATGGCTTCTTCTTTGGACCAAATCGGACCAATTACCCAAACAGTGGAAGACGCGGAAATTTTATTTAATACAATTAAAGGAAAAGACGAAATGGATTCAACTTCTGTTTTACCAAAAGTTTTCAACCGCGCCGCCAAAATTAAAACCATTGGCATTCCCAAAGAATATTTCAGTGAACAAGGTCTTGACCCCCATATTAAATCAGAACTTGATAAAGTAATTAACAAACTTGAGAAAAATTATGAAATCCACGAAATCAACTTGCCGCATACCAAATACGCTCTGGCTTGCTACTATATAATTGTACCGGCGGAAGTTTCATCCAATATGGCGCGGTTTGACGGTGTAAGATACGGCGAAAGAAAAGATGCCGGAAATTTGATTGAAACTTACAAAAAAAGCCGCGGCGAGGGAATCGGGCTTGAAGTCAGAAGAAGAATTTTGCTGGGCACTTACGCGCTTTCGGCGGGCTACTACAACGCGTATTATTCCAAAGCCCAGCGCGTCCGTTCGTTGGTTGCAGAAGATTTTAAAAAAGCATTCGCCGAAGTTGATCTGATTTTGGCGCCCACCGTTCCTACTCCGCCTTTTAAAATCGGCGAAAAAACAAATGACCCATTGGCTATGTACCTTTCCGATATTTATACTATTCCGGCAAACTTGGCGGGCGTGCCAGCGCTCACTTTGGCTTCAGGCGCCCAGCTTATTGCCCCGCATTTTGAAGAAAATAGATTATTTGAAGTCGGTAAATTTATAGAACATGATTGATCTCATAAACTCAATTTTTGATTTGGCTTTTAATATTATAGATTTTTTAATTAACTACGATTATTCGCGGCCGGTGCCCTTGCTAAAGGCCTTGGCGGTTTATATTTCCATCCCGCTGGTTTTTGGCATAATTTACAGCATTTACAAATCCAACCAGATTTTCAGGGCGATGCACGTTTTTGACGAGCCGAAAGGAACGCCGTTGGAGAAAAATAAAAATCAGGAGGATTGGGATAAAATTTTGGCTGGCGGAAAATCGGAAAATGAAAACGACAGGAAACAAGCAGTAATTTCCGCGGATTCTTTGATTGAGAAAATTTTGGGGATGGCCGGATATTCTGGAGAAAATTTAGGGGAGAAATTAAAAAATATCGAGCCAGCGGATCTGGATTCTCTGGACGCGCTTTGGGAAGCGCATAAAATCAGAAACCGCATCGCCCACGAAGCCGGCTATCAGCTTCTCAAAGAAGATTCCGAAAAAGCCCTCGCCCTTTTTGAAAAAGCGTTGAAGGAATTGGAATATATTTAATTTTTCTTTTCGCGGTAGCGGGGGCGGGAGTTGAACCCACTTCTGGAGGTTATGAGCCTCCCGAGATACCGTTTCTCTACCCCGCATCGTAATCGCTATTATACTGTCTTTATTAAGATTGAGCAAAGAAAAACCGCCCTTCGTCCGCCAACTAGCGGACTCGGCGGTTTTTCTTCCGCAACGCTTATGCGCGCGATACATTGACTGCCGCTGGGCCTTTTTCGCCCTCAACGACTTCAAAGGTGACTTTGTCGCCAACCTTCAATTCGTCATATGTTACGCCTTTCAACTCCTTGGAGTGAAAGAAGAGATCCTTTGTCTCGCCTTCGCGAGCAATGAATCCAAATCCTTTGGGCGTAAGTGTCTTGATTGTTCCTTCCGACATGCGATTTGTTTTTATAATTAACTATACCGAGAAACTCGACTTTGTTTCTGTGCTTTACAACACCAAATTAGTGTAGCATGTAATCGGAATTTATACAAATAAAAAAAGGGGAGCCGGCGGGGGCTCCCTTAATGCGCTGATTCGTCCAGAGGCAATTCATGTTTCGTCTCCTGATTTGAGCACGAAAAGTCTTCAGGATTGAAAGTGCCGGCCAGATAAGATTTAAATAATCTCCCGGCGCAAGCCACTCGAAATGGGTAAGTAGGAGTCCAATCATGTTTCGCAGAATCAAATTTGGCAATCATCTCCGCCAGTTGCGGGTTTTCCCCCGAATGGGCTATAAAATACAGCTTGGTTGGAGTCATATCCTCGTTTTCCCATCCCGGTGTTTTCTTCGCGACGGAAATGAATCTATTCACTAAACCTTCCCCCGCGTGATACGCCCAAATTGCGTTGTTTATATTTCCGAAGCGCTCCGCGAGGCCGGCAAGATGTTTAGCCGAAGCCATTGTCGCCAATTTAGGATTAAATCTATCATCCCGCACGATAACTTTTTTATAAACGGGAATTCTTGTGATTTTCCCTTTGCGTCGGGCAACGACAGTTTTTTTAATATTGCCGTATTTAACTAGCCCCATATTTTTTCCGGTAAGGGGCATAATTTGCCCGATTCCGGAAGCTCCCGAGCGGTTTTTTGCCGTGGGATCACAGCCACTTTCCAGAAGAATGATTTCCAAGAGTTTGTCTTCCGGAAATCCGCTCGTTTCTGAGGCCTCGCGAAACATTTCAAGGTAGGTGGTCTTAGCGCATTCGCTAAGGCCTTTAAAGAATCTTTCTTTCGCAATGAAGACTCGCGCTTGCATCGCGATAAGGGCTTCCTCTTTCTCTTCAAAGATCTTGTTGGCATCTATCTCCTGCCCATACACTCGCAACGTAACGGCGAGCAATAAAATTGAAAAGATCGCTATTTTCATAATAAACCCTCCTTCTATAAAATGAATTATGAACTAAGAAATACATAGCACCCTTCAATTTAAATGTCAACTATTTGTTTATGCGCGTTTGCCGCCAAATTGAATACACCCGTCAGTAAAATGTATTCGGCTCTTGTTTCTGATTCGTTCATACAGTTATACGCCTATCTTCCATATTTCTTTTTCAAGAAATGCTTCGATAGTTTGGCGCGTCGCTTTATTAATGAGATTTGAATGTGATAATTTATTTTCTTTTGCGTACTCGGCAAGTGTAATAATTTTCTTACCTTCCAAATACGCCAGCCTTTTGTGGTAACTATTAGTAAGCGACTTAGCTACAATTTCTTCCATAATCTCTGTTTTACTTTTTGTGTCGAATTCCTTGAACGCATCATAATATTTTTTCCGGTCAATGAATTTTATGTTGATCGGCGCATATCCCTCACGAATTAAAAGATAATTATTGATCACTCGCCCAATGCGTCCATTACCATCTACAAACGGGTGCGTGTATTCAAAGGCAAGATGTAGCCCAGCAATTCGTTTAATAATATTTTCTTGACTGCTCGCATGATATTCTGCAAGCATTTTTTCAAGTCGCCCCGCCACTTCTTCCGGCTTTGGCGCGATATGGCTTCCCACTCTCACATATTCTCCCGACGCACGAAACCTTCCGGCAACATCATCACGAATATTTGAGATAAGCATTTTATGGAGAGATAAAATAACATCAAGCGTTAATTCTTGTTCTTTGGCTCGCTTCTCTATATATGACACCACTCTAGCCAGATTTTTTGCTTCAAAAATTTCTCGCTCACTGATAAACCTGTCTAGGTCAATTTGGAGCAGTATTTTTTCAGTTTCTTCAAGAGTAAGCGTGCTATTTTCAATAGCGTTGGAGTTATAAACTTGTTCAGCAATTTCCGCTTCGCTCACAAGCTTAATAAGCGCCTCTTTGCCGGTAGACGCTTTATAGTATCTTTCACGCAGTGAGTGTATTTTATTAAAAACGCTTAATACTTTAGCCATATACCCCCATTATAGTAAAATTCACGGTTTTGTCAACATAATCGTGAAAATATAGTATTTTTTTGATGTTTTTCACGGTTTTAGCTATAATTTCCCCAAAAACGTCTTATTGAGAACCGTTTTTTAATCTGCTCTAAATCATCAAGATACTTTAAGAACAAAATCCAAGAAGTTTGCTCAATATAATCAAGCTCTGTGGCGCACCCAGCATCGCGATGCAAAATATCGTCTATATTCCGAAATGCTTGCTCAAACATTTATAGTTTAGTCGCTACAAATAATGAGCTTAGAATAACATAAATTAACGCTTTGCAGAATAAAACTGTAAGGTTATTAAAATAAAACAGAAGTGGCGGATTTTATCCGCCACTTCTGTTTTATCATTTTCCAAGCCGATCGGTCTTCCGATAAAAAGTGTTTCGGGCGCGGGCGATGGGATTTGAACCCACGATCTCCTCTCATGACCCCGCACCAAAAATTTCCAGCGGGCCCGAAGGGATTTGAACCCTCGATCTTCCCCGTGACAGGGGGACGTGTTGCCAGGCTACACCACGGGCCCATATTTAATTTTGGTGCGGGGCGGGCAGGGAGGCGTGTTAACCAGGCTACACCACGCCCGCATAATTTTTTAGCCAATGGCTGCAGCAGGGATCGAACCTGCGACCTAGGGCTTATGAGTCCCTCGCTCTACCACTGAGCTATGCAGCCGATTATTATACAAATATACAACAAATTAAGCAAAAATTGAAGAATAAATCAATATAAAGTATTATTAAAAAATGATTCGCATTAAAAAACTTAAATCGCTCTTGGCAATTGTTGAAAATTCTGCACTGGGCGATAACTACCTCTTCCGAAATTTATATGCCGATGTTAATGGCGAAGAAAAAGATATTCTTGAAGACGGCGCTTTGTCGTGCGCGGTTTTCGCGTCGGCGGTTTTACTAAATTTGGAGCTTATTAAAAAGCCGCATGCCACGGTTTCCGGAACCGTTAAAGATATGTTTGAAAGCGGATGGCGCGAAATTGCTCAATTAGGGCCGGGGGCGGTTATTCTGTGGGAGAAAATAATATTTGAAGACGGGAAAGAACACTCCCATATTGGTTTTTATATCGGCAATGAGGAGGCGATTAGCAATTCTTTTGCTGACAAATGCCCTCGGCGGCATCATATAACTTATGGCACTAACCAAGACGGCGCGCCGAAACGCAAAATAGAAAAAATTTATTGGCATCCGGAGCTGAATGATTAAAAACATGTCTAATATAGAAATCAAATCTTCGGAGGAGGTAGAGATAATAAAAACTCTTGAGGCCCGGAGCGACCACGAGGCAAAAAGATTATTGCGTTTTTTGAAAATGCCGGATTTATCGCGCGCTAAAGCAAGCCCGCTTTATGAATTAATAGAGCGCCTAGTTAACCTCCCGGAATTTAAATCATTTGATGTTGTAAAAATTCCGGATATTGTCCCCGCCAAAGAAAGTTTTGATTTGTTTGATTTTCCGCTTGACCATCCCACGCGGAGCAAGTCGGACACATACTATATTAACGACGAATATATTCTTCGCACTCACACTACGGTCATGTGGTATTATTATTTGCTTTCGGAGGCGATTAAAGAAAAATTAAAAGGCGAAGCGCCAATCGGGGTTTTTTCCTACGGCAAAGTTTACAGGAAAGATGAAATAGATCGCCACCATATGAATGTTTTTCACCAAGTGGACGGATTATACCTTTGCCGAAAAAACGAAAAAATTTTTGAAAGGCGGGATTTAGAAGAAGTCCTTGTGAAAATCGCTAAAGCAATATTCGGGAAAGACATAAAGTATCGCTTTAATGATGATTTTTTTCCGTTTACTTATTCCAGCATTGAAATGGAGATTGAGAAAAAAGATAAATGGATAGAAGTTCTTGGCGCGGGCATCGCACAGCCGTCCGTTTTGGAGAAGCTTGGCGTTGATTCTAAAATTTGGGGCGGCTGGGCTTTCGGTTTCGGTTTGGAACGGCTTGCCATAATCAGTATGGATTTGCCGGACATACGGCTTTTATGGTCGGAAGATCCGCGGATTAAAAAACAATTGCGCTTGGGAAATAAATATATTCCGGTGAGCAAATATCCGCCGATTACTAGAGATATATCTTTTGTCGTCGCCAACGACTTTATTCCAAATAATTATTTTGATTTGATAAGGGATTTGGGAGGCGATTTGGTTGAAGAAGTTAAGCTGATTGATAAATATGAAAATCTAGAAAAATTCGGCACGGGAAAAATAAGCTACACATACAGAATAATTTACAGAAGCAACGACAGGACTTTGGTTTCGGGCGAAATTGATAAAATCCAAAACGAAATTTACAAACAAACCGCCAAGCAATTTAACGCCGAATTAAGATGAAATCATTTTTACATTTGTTTTATAAAATCCGCGGGAAATTTTTAGAAAATTCAGCTAAAAATAAACTTTCTAAATTAAAAAACAGCGAATATAGATTGCCGTATCAAATTCCTTATGTTTCGCAGTACGCTTCTAAAGAATTAGCGGAGAGTTATGTTAAAAACGCCGAACTTTTGGCAAGTGACCCAAGGTGGCGCGATTTTGGCGCGGAAACGCCAGAAGAATACGCTTTTTGGTCTAGGAGAATTTGCGGAATGGCCTGTTTTCAAATGATTTTATTATCACTTAGACGTCCGACGTCTAAGTTGATGGAATTAGGGAAAAAAGCGATGACCGCCGGATGCTATTTATTGGATCCCAAAAATCCAAAACGGCTCGTCGGGCTTTTGCATAAACCGTTTTTGAAATTTATTGATAAGTTTGGGCTTGCCGGGAAACTAATGTGGTATATCGGACCAGCGGTTATCGCCTATGAGATTTTAAATAAAAATTTTGTGATTGCTTCTGTAAGCCACGAAATACGCTTTAGAGATGCGCGTCCAGAAGATAAAACCGGGCACTTGGTTTTAGTTCATGGGTTTAAAATGAATGGAGGCATAATCGCTGGATTTTATATTCATAATCCTTCTGGTTTTTACGGCATCTCGCAAGAAAATCATTTTGTCCCGGCTGATGATTTTTTAAATTGCTTCTCGGGCAGGATTATTGTTTTGAAGTTAAAGTAAATTTGCAACTTGCTTGCTATAGCGTGATTATTGCAAATTCTAAAGAGTGCAAATTAACCAGCGATAGCTGATTAACTTGTAGTTTGGAAAGGTGTGAAAAAAAATAAAAAAAGCGTGGGGAGCGTTTGCTCAGCCACGCGCGTTTTGAGGCTCGCAAAATCACAAGAATTTCATAAAGGTTAGAAGATGGGAATGCTCATTTTCGTTTATTTTCAAAATGCGGCAAAGATGACGGCGAAATGGATTTTCTTGGCAATTCATTTTCAAGACTAGTTCCACATTTTGCACCAAACGATTAATTTCAAAAAAACGCTCAATTTCCGGCGATAGCGACAAAGGATTTAAATAAGCCTCTGTCCATTCTCCCTTTCCATAACAACCACATATCCAGTCAGCAATGATTTTAACCTCTTCTGGCGTAACTTTCCATAAATCTGGAGAAATTTCTATGTTTTTCATAATCGCACCCCCATCTTTCTTTATCATATACTTCATATTTTTTTCATCAATATCTGGTTGTTGATAGGTTATTTTTATGCTATTATTAAGCTATAAATTAGATATTCATTATGCCCAAAAAAACCAAGAAAATAGCGCCCAAAAATGAGGGGGGGAAAGGGGGGTCGTACACCGCAAAGGATATTTTTGTATTAGAGGGTTTAGAGCCGGTCAGGAAGCGCCCGGGAATGTATATCGGGTCAACCGGCGCGGAGGGACTACATCATTTGATTTGGGAAGTAGTGGATAACTCCATAGACGAAGCGATGGCGGGGTACGCCAAAAATATAATTGTGACTCTTTTGCCGAATCACCGCGTGCGCGTGACGGACGACGGCCGGGGAATTCCGATTGAAGTCCACAAGCAGACAAAAAAATCTGCTTTAGAAACCGTGATGACCATGCTTCACGCCGGAGCCAAATTCGGCGGAGAGGGTTATAAAGTTTCGGGAGGGCTCCATGGTGTTGGTGTTTCGGTGGTCAACGCTTTATCCAGCTGGATGCGCGCGGAAGTTTGCCGACCTGCCCGTAATGCTACGCATAGCGTTGCAGGCGGGGAGGGCGAGCACTGGGCGCAGGAATATCAAAGAGGCAAACCAAAAACTAAGGTGCAGAAAGTCGGCAAATGCCGAAAGCTGGGGACTTCCATAACATTTGAACCGGATCCGGAAATTTTCGCGGACAGCAAAACCGGAAACATTCCTGAATTTGATTGGAAAAAAATTCTTGAGAGATTGCGCCAACAGGCGTATTTGACGAAGGGCATAAAAATTTCCATATCCGACGAAAGAGAAAAAAACGAGGCGGAACAAAATTCTTATTCTTTTTATTTTGAAGGCGGGGTGGCTTCCTACGTGAAATATTTAAACGAGGGGTTTACTCCGAAGCACGACACGATTTTTTACACTCAAAAAGAATCCGAGGAAATCTTGGTTGAAATCGCTTTGCAATATGTTGACGATTTGCAGACGAGGGAGTTGGCTTTCGCCAATAATATTTTAAACCCCGAAGGCGGTATGCATTCCACGGGTTTTCGGACGGCGCTCACAAGGTCGCTCAATTCTTACGCCAGAAAAAATAGTTATCTAAAAGAATCTGAAGAAAATCTAACTGGAGAAGACGCGCGGGAAGGGCTCACTTCAATAATTTCCATAAAACTTAAAAATCCGCAGTTTGAAGGGCAGACCAAGGCCAAACTGGGCAACCCCGAGGCACGTACGGCGGTGGACGATGTTTTCGCAAAATCTTTTGACGCTTTTTTGGAAGAGCGCCCGCAGGATGCCCGCGCTATTTTGGAAAAAGTAATTTTAGCGTTAAAAGCCAGAAAGGCAGCCAAGGCGGCCAAGGATACTATTTTAAGAAAGGGCGCTTTGGACGGCCTGGCGCTTCCGGGAAAGCTGGCGGACTGCCAGAGCAAGAATCCCGCCGAGTCGGAAATTTTTATCGTGGAAGGCGATTCGGCCGGAGGCTCGGCTAAGCAGGCGCGCGACAGGAGATTTCAGGCGATACTTCCTTTGCGTGGAAAAATTTTGAACGTGGAAAAAGCCCGCTTGGACAGAATGCTGACTTCAGACCAAATAAAAACCTTGGTCATCGCGTTGGGAGCGGCGATTGCGGAAAGTTTTGACCTTTCAAAATTAAGATACCACCGCATCGTGATTATGACCGATGCCGACGTTGACGGCGCGCACATCCGCACGCTTTTGCTCACGCTTTTTTACAGATATTATTTGCCATTGATTCAAAAGGGATATATTTATATAGCCCAGCCACCGCTTTATAAAATTCAAAAAGGGAAAGAAATCAAATACGTTTATTCAGAAGAAGAAAAAAATAAAACAGTAAAATATTTTGATAATCCCAATATTCAGCGCTACAAAGGCCTGGGAGAAATGAACGCCGACGAATTGGGCGAGACAACAATGGACCCGGCCAAGCGCGTTTTGAGGCAGGTGACGATTGACGACGCCAAAGGCGCAGATCATATTTTTGATGTTTTGATGGGCGACGACGTCGCCCCCCGCAAACTTTTTATCCAAACCCACGCCAAGGCGGTAAAGAATTTGGATATATAAAGCTTGATTTTTATTAGCCATACATGTTAGAATGGTCATAGAGACGAGGGCAACCTAATATTGGGGCCAAAATATAGTATGAAAGGAGGTGTTAGATGAATATCAAGGGAATTTCTATTACATACGACCCAGTTAAGGAACCCATCAAAAGATTCACGGTTAAATGGGACTTGGAAGGCGAACATCCGCCATCTGTTGAGAAGCTTGTTGAATTTGTTTTGGGCGCCAGAAAGTTTATTGCAAAAGCGATCTGGTGGCTCTTCCTTGTTTTTGTCGGCTTCGGCAGATCGGAGTTTGACCGCAACAAGGTTTAAAGGGGAGGAGTGCAACAAGATGAAAAAGAAACAACAAGTTCCGGCACCTGTCGTAACGACATCCGTAACAATGGAGTGCCGTTCAACGATAGCGGTGTTTACTGTCCAGGGTGCTTCCGATAACGATCTTTACCAAGCCAAGCAGAAGCTGGTAGCTCGGGGCATCCAATGCGACATAGTAAATCTCGGTGATGGAAAGCTGGCGCTCTCTGTTCCTATAAAGACGGTGAAGGAGCGTGGAGGCGATTTTCTGGAGGAGGTGCAGTCCTTCCTGCGAGGTTTTTCAAGGACGGTGTCGAGTCCCGCTTAACCGCGCGTTAGTCTGATGGGTTTTCAAAGGCCAACTTCCAAATAATGGAGGTTGGCCTCTTTACTTTTCTTTTTGCGTTTGCTATCCTTAAATCAGGCCCTCAGGGGCTTTTAAAAAACATTAAAAAATATAAATCAACGAATTATTATGTTTACAAAGTTAGCAAATTATTTTAAAGAAACCAGGTTGGAGATGAGAAAAGTGAATTGGCCTACCAGAGCCGAAACTTTGCGCTATACAGTAACTGTAATTTTGGTGTCTTTGGGCGTGGCGGCGGTTTTGGGCTTCTTTGATTTTATTTTTACCAGCATCCTTCAGTCTTTTATTTAAATAATAAATTTTATATTTGGTCGAATTTTATGATATTTAGTTTACAAAAGCATTATAACTAATCGATTTTTCTACTACCTGGTATGGCGAAACAAACATCTGAATTCGGAAAAAATTGGTACGCTGTGCACACTTACTCCGGCTATGAGGACGCGGTGGCCAGAAATTTACGCCAACGCATTGAATCTTTAGGAATGGAAAATCAGATTTTTCAAGTTGTGGTGCCAAAGGAAAAAAAGATAAAAATAAAAGGCGGCAAGCGGCGCGTGGTTGAGGAAGAAATTTATCCGGGTTATGTTTTGGTGGAGATGGTGGTGACGGACGCTTCGTGGTATGTTGTCAGAAACACTCCGCGGGTTACGGGCTTTGTGGGCTCAGGCACCACGCCTGTGCCTTTAGCCAAGGAAGAAATTGATTCGCTATTTTCGCGAATGGGCAAAGACGAACCGGTCCATAAAATTGATATTTCTGTGGGCGATCCGGTGCGCATAATTGACGGGCCATTCAAAGATTTTGAAGGCAAGGTGCACGAAATTGACGAAGCCAGGGGTAAAGCGAAAGTTTTTGTTTTAATGTTCGGCCGGGAAACTCCGGTGGAGCTGGATTTTTTACAAGTTAAAAAGTTATAAAATATTTATATGGCCAAGGCTATAAAGACAATATTAAAATTACAGATACCGGCGGGAAAAGCCACGCCGGCGCCTCCGATCGGCCCGGCTTTGGGCCAGCACGGAATCAACATCGGAGAATTCGTAAATAAATTCAATGCCGCCACCGCCCAGATGGGAGACGATATAATTCCGGCGGAAATTACAATCTACCAGGACCGGACTTTTGATTTTAAATTAAAAACCCCGCCGGCTTCGGATCTTTTGCGAAAAGCCGCCGGAGTTGAAAAAGGCGCGGCCAATCCTTTGGCCGGAAAAGTTGGCAAAATCTCGCGTGCCAAAATCCACGAAATCGCCGAACGAAAAATGGAGGATTTAAACGCCAATGATATTGAAGCGGCCTCAAAAATTATTGAAGGAACCGCCCGCTCAATGGGGATTGAGGTTGCGGATTAAACTTGCGCGGTTTTGTTCTAAAAATAAAAGGCCAACTCACGGGTTGGCTTTTTTGAAACATGATTGCTATCGCTGGCCGGAATAGCGCGCCCCCTTTTTCATGATGTATGGGACTTGGGCGGGCGAAGACAATTGCCGGAATGAAGCAGCGGCGAAAGGCAGGCCAGGGTAGATATTAAAGTTTTTTTGAGAAATATTGATTACCTCCAATACTGCGTGACCAACCCAACCGGCATGGAAAATCGGAGAAGAAACATGGGACGTCATGCCATCGCGAGCTAAGCGACTTTTGCCATTCAGTTCCATTTGTATGTCGTAAGGGACACATATGATTTCAAGCGTGTGCGCAAGTGCTAACATTCCTGGTTGCAGCTCCACTGTTTCGTCGTGATCAATGGTGAATTTTATCCGATGTTCGTCTTCAATGGAGACCTTTCTGGTTTTTTCCAAAAGATTTATATTGTTATTGCGGTAATCTCTTGTCAATCTCCGGATCACCCGTCTTCCATCAATTTTCACAACTTCCAGGATGGTATCCGCGATTTCTATCTCGGTACCAAACCGGAGATCAATAGTATCGGCATCAAGGGCGCTCGTAGGGGGTAGAGGATCAATGATGATTTTTCCTTTTTTTAAAGCCAGCTCTAATTTTCTAGGAATCTTTCCTCGCGCCACTTCTTCCAAAAAATAAGGCTTGAGCCCTACCCTTTCCAAGGTGGTAAGTCGTTTTTTAAAATCGCGATCTGACAGAATCATAAGCTTGCTCCTTTCGTTTTTTATTCACAAACTTTCTGGGCTGATAATAGCAAGGCATTTTAATAATGTCAAAAATGTCAAATAGATTTAAAATTTGATTTTTAAAGGCGGATATGCTTTCTTAATATTTAGAAGGGAGATAGAAATATGGAAGCACTTTTACATGACTCAGCATTAGCGTTGGTCAAAATAAACACCTATGACTCCATCTTCGTCAGCGAACTTTTTGGTTTTAATGTGGATGGAGCTCCTGGAGAGGTTTGTTACTGCGGAATATGCCAAGGTGGCATGAAGCGATTTACTGGTAATGGCACTTCAGTGATTTACTGCAAAAGATGTGGTTTGCGCGTGAATTTGCCAAGCGACGTTATGTCTCTGGATGATTTGATTGAATATCTTTCTTTTGAGAATTTGGAAGAAGATATAGTGCGGCGCGGCATTTGTCCGAGATGTTTCGGAACGAAGAAAATCCAAGTGATCGGCGAAAGCCACGGGTTAAAAATTCCAGAAATTTTTAACTGTTCAAAGTGTCAAGAATAAAAAAGAAAGGAGAATCGCTATATGGACTGGCCAGTATACGAAACAAGCCAAATTATTGTAGGCAATTTAGAAAGTCCAGTAGCGATAACCACGCTCTGGACAAATAAGGAACCGATTGCTAATCAGATTGGCGACAAGCGCCTGTATTGCGCCGTGGGGACACTCTATAATCGCAAAGTGGGGATTGATTTGTTGGTGCGGAATTTGCTTGCGCGCCCGACCATCCGCAATTTAATTATCTGCGGACATGATCGCGCGAGAAGTGGCGAGGCGCTTATAAAGTTTTTCCGCCACGGTTTCAAGCGCGGAGTTGACGGCAACGGCAACCCGAAATGGATTATTGACCTAAGCGATGGAGATTATGGCGTCATTGATATTGAGGTGGAAGAAGAAATGCTCCATCTCCTAAGAAAAAACGTTACTTTCCTTGATTTTCGCGGCACAGAAGACGGAAGCGCTCTCTGTTCGGTGTTGGAAGATTTACACTCTAGCACCAAAGCCGTTTCTTACGCAGAAGCTAAAATTTTCCCGAAAGTGATACCGGCTGTGTCTTCTTTGCCGGCGCCGGACAGCGGACGCGTGTTTCGGTCTCCTACCGTTGTGGGCGCTTGGTTGCAGGCGATCCGCGAGATTTCCAAGTTTGGGGTGGTGGGCGATACCCATTACAATCCGGCTGCCGAAGTGCTGAATATTCTAACAGTCATAACCGCGGAAAATCCTAATGACTTTTTCGTTCCGGATTGGCTGCCTATCGGACGGAAGGAAATTAAGGCGTATTGTGAGCAGGTGCTGACACCGATACTCTCACCCGGCGCGCGCTATGGCTATGGCCATCGTATTTTCAAATACTTCGGCTATGACCAGCTTGAAACGTCTGTTAAAAAATTAGTCGAAGACCCCGATTCAAAAAGCGGAGTCATAAATATTTGGGATCCGGCTAAAGATGTTGGCGATCTGGTAAATCCTAAATCGCCGTGCGTCAACAAAATTTGGCCGAGGTTGCGGCGGGGCAAACTTTTTATGACTGTCACAATTCGCTCAAACGACATCGGCGAAGCATATTTAGGGAATGGTTTTGCTTTTAGGCGTTTTCAGGCGGAGTATCTTAGAATACTAAGAGAGTTGATGGTAGAACAGGAACTTTCGTTGGGCGACCTTACTATTAATTCTGAATCTGCCCATCTCTACGAATCAAGTTGGTCTAATGTTGAGGAAACGCTTAATCGGCGTTGGAAGGAAGTTATGAAAGGTCCTGCTGTGCGCCAGGATCCTTATGGCTCTTTCCGAATCGTTGTGGATGTAGAATCCAAAATGATTATAGCGACGCATTTTTCGCCGGGCGATGATATTATCGCGGAATATCGCCGCAGGACTGCCTTAGAGCTTACAACCAAGCTTGCAGATGATGGTATTATGTCAGAACCATATCACGCTGCTTATCTTGGGCGCGAGCTCCAAAAAGCGGAGTTTGCTTTGCAATTTGGGTTGAACTACATTCAAGACCAGCCTCTTTTTAAGGTGCACGGTCCCAAGCCGCGTATTCTTCTCGAATAGCCCTACTATCCTGCGCAACGCAAGGTGGTAGGGCAATTTTTTTTATGATAAAATAATTTCTATATGATTCTTGGGTCAACGGAGCTTTTGAGGTTGGTAAAAGAGATTAATTTGGTTGAGAATTTGTCGAAACGCGAACTTACTAATCCGGAAGGCGCCGGTTTTGATTTGCGCCTGGGAAAACTTTTTAGATTAAAAGGAAAAGGTTTTCTTGGTGTGAATGAACGCGAAACTCCAAAGGTTGAGCTCGCGGCGGAATTCAACTCCGGGAAAGCGCAGTCTGTGATTATAAAACCGGGCGAATATTTTTTAACCGAAACAATAGAAAAACTTAATATGCCGCTGGATTTGCTGGGCATTGTAAAACCGCGAACGACTCTGCATCGCTCGGGCATAATTACTAGAGTATCAATCGCCGACCCTGGTTATTCAGGAGTTTTGCATCCGGCTATTTATAACGCTGGGGGTGTTGAAGTGGAAATAGAAATGGGCGCGCGCTACGTTAATATTATGTTTTTTGAAGTTAAGGGCGACACGGCAAAATACCGCGGCCAGTGGCAGGGCGGCCGTGCCACTACCCAAGGAAGAGAAACTCAAATATAATAATGAATAAATAAAATTATGAAAGTTCGCGCGTGGGCATTAATTATTTTAATCATCGGAGTTTTGGCCGGTTTTTATGATTCGGCGCAATTTTTAATCCGCCAGCCTGCGGACGGCAATTCTCACTGGCTGAAACCTTTTCAATTGGGGCTGGATTTGCAGGGCGGGACGCATTTAGTTTATCAAGCCGATACCGCTTCCATCGCCTCTTCGGATGTCGCGGAAGCCATAGCCGGCGTTAGGGATATTATTGAACGCCGCGTGAATCTTTTCGGCGTGGCGGAGCCGGTTGTGCAGACGGAAAATGTTGGAAGCGAGCGGAGGCTGATTGTGGAATTGGCCGGAGTTTTTGATATAAAAGAAGCGATTAAAACAATCGGCGAGACGCCCTTTTTGGAATTTAAGGAATTAAAGCGCGATAAATCCGGCGGGGTAGCTTCATCCACTGGAGCCGTAACCGATTTCGTGGCCACGAATCTTACCGGCAGATATCTTAAAAAAGCTTCTTTGAATTTCGCGCAAAATCTTGGGGAGCCCGAAATTTCTCTGGAATTCAACGACGACGGCGCCAAAATTTTTGAAGAAATTACCGCCAGAAACGTGGGGGAGCCGGTCGCCATATTTTTGGACGGCGCTCCGATAAGCATTCCGGTGGTGCGCGAAAAAATCACCGGCGGCAAAGCGCAGATTACCGGCAAATTTTCCGTGGATGAAGCCAGGCAATTGGTGCGCAGGTTCAACGCCGGCGCATTGCCTGTGCCCATTGTTTTAATTTCCCAGCAGAGCATCGGTTCTTCTTTGGGCAAAGACGCGCTTTTTAAAAGTCTCCGCGCCGCGCTTTACGGAACAATCGCTGTAATGCTTTTTATGATTTTTTGGTATCGCTTGCCCGGACTTATCGCGGTACTGGCCTTGGGGGTTTACTCGGCTTTGACTTTGCTTTTATTTAAATTGGTTCCGGTGACGCTTTCCTCGGCTGGTATCGCTGGATTTATTTTGTCGGTGGGTATGGCAGTGGACGCGAATATTTTAATTTTTGAAAGGATGAAGGAAGAAATCCGTTCCGGAAAATTTTTGGATACGGCCATGGCCGAAGGTTTCCGCAGGGCGTGGACTTCTATAAGAGATTCTAATGTTTCCAGTTTAATTACTTCCGTAATTCTTTATTGGTTCGGCACGTCAATTGTCCGCGGATTCGCGCTAACCTTAGGCCTCGGAATTTTAGTGAGCATGTTTTCGGCAATCACCGCCTCGCGATATTTTCTTTTCTCTTTGCCGCACAAGGATGCCGGCCGCATCACTCGCTTCCTCTTTGGCGCTGGACTTTCTCGGTAGGCCCTGCTAATGTCTATTTTAGAGGAGGGTCGCAATAATGCTTAAAATTTTGGAAACAGATTCAGAGAATAATCCGACATTGGTTGAATATTACGGTCAGAAAATTAAAGAAGGAGACGTAATAAATTTCAAAGCAAGTAGATCTGAAAGAAAGCCGCCTAAGTATTTCCTTGTGGATTCCATTATCGAAAAGATACGCAATGGCGATTGTATTGCTGTAACTTTATTGCAATGCCGACCTACAGTGACTGTGCGGCTTGATCAAAATGATCCAGATGACGAATTCTCTTTTCGAATTCTTACGCCCTGGCAGGCAGTCGGGATACTCAATGACTTCGGTGAATCAGTGCTGAAAATTATAAAAGATCTACGCAGAGCTATTGAATAATTAACTTTCCTACGCTACGCTTTCGGCAATGTTTCGGAAGCGTTTTTTTATCTCTAATTTTTATGTGATTTATTGATATACTCATTCTTATACGATCGTAGCAAATTGAGTATACTATATTTATATGCTAAATTATAAGATATGCGGCGGAGAATTATTTACGAGCCAACTTTAAGCGATGCGGCGTTGCTTATTCTTGACGCGGCAGGCAAAATTTTTATTAAATCTTTTTGGCCGCATCCTTATTATCATACGTTCTGCAATCACAAACCCAAGCAGTCTTTTAGAAACGCCCTTAGTCGTTTGGAAAATAAAGGTTTGATAGTTGGCGAACGCAGAAACGGCAAAGTTATTTTTAACCTTTCCGATAATGGAGAGAAGCTCGCTAAACGCTTGAAATTGAAACTGGAACTTGCCAAGAAATGGCGCTGGGACGGAAAGTGGAGAATTTTAATTTTTGACGTGCCGGAGAAAATCCGAGGGAAGCGCGATTTTTTAAGGCGCGAACTTATTGATTTCGGATTTTATCCTCTTCAAAAAAGCGTCTGGGTTTATCCTTACAATCTACCGGAAGACTTTTTTGATATTTTTAACGAACTTGATTTTGGAGAACAATTAGTTTTGGTTGAATCCGCGAATATCAAACAAGACGATTCTATCCGAGCGTTTTTCGGCTTATCTTAAACTATACTCATTTTTGTACGATCGTGAATAATTGAGTATAGTGGGTTTTTGTTGATTGTAAAATTTTGCCATGTTAAGCTCATCGGTAATGGATTGGTTCAACAAGTTCACAACAAGCCGGTGGCATTTTTTGTTGGTTATAATTTTGTTGGGCGCAGCAAATTTTGCTTACGCGTCCGTTGGCGATGTCGCGATTTCCGAAGTTTTATTTGACCCGGCCGGAGGCACGGACACAGGATTAGAATACGTTGTAATAAAAAATTTTGGTTCCTCCGCGGTGGATGTATCAGGTTGGGATTTATATCCATCGGGCGCCGGATATTTTACTTTGCCCAGCTTTAGTTTAGGTGGCGGAAAAGAACTTAAAATACATTTGCGGGCAAGCGGTAATAATGATGATGGCAATCTTTACCATACAAATGCTTCTGCCAATATGGGCAACTCATCTGGTTCTTTGGCGCTTTTTTCTAGCACGACACATAGTAAAGACACGATTATTTCTTATATTAGATATCACAAACCGGGAAGCGGAGAGAGCAAAACATGGGAAACGGCCGCCGCGGGCACCGAATTGTGGACTGCCGGAACATTTTTTGATATTTCATCGGGCACTGAAGGAAAAATTTTAAAACTTATTGATTATAATCAAAAAACGAGCGTGTCCGGCTGGTCTTTGGCTGAAGCTTCTGCTCAAAGCGATGTTGGTGTTGGACCGGCGTCCGTTACAGAAAATGATGTTGCCGCTACATTTTCCGGAAGCGTTGCTCCGCTGCCGGTGAACCAGATAAAAGCTTATGCCGGGCCGGATCGCGCGGGCATCGCCGGAGGAGAAATATTTTTTGAAGGCTTCGCCGAAGGTTTGCAAGGCGACCCGTTGGACGGCGCGAGATTTTCTTGGAATTTCGGCGACGGCGCCGCATTAGTAGACGGCAAAAAAATCGGGCACACTTTTCTTTTTCCAGGCGTTTATACGGTTTCTTTAAACGTGTCCGCGGGAGAATATTCTGCGCTGGATACAGCCAATTTGGTTGTTACCGAGAGCCCACTTTTGATTTCTGAGATAAAAACTGGCGCTGATGGCTGGGTTGAGATAAAAAATAATTCAGCTCGGAAAATTGAAATTTCGCGGTTTGGATTTGGAGAAAGTAATTTCAAGCCATTTTTCTTTCCAGAAAATACTTATTTGGCGCCCTGGGCTTTGGTGGTTTTGGGCACGTCAACTCTGGGATTTATTTTGCCGGAAAGCGGCGAGATAAAATTGCTTTATCCCAACGGTAAAATTATTTTTTCATCAAATTATCCGAATTTAAATTTAGGGAGCGATGAAAGTTTAAGTCTTGAAAATGGCGGACCTGCCTCGCCTGGCGCGAATCAAGGCGGGTGGCTTAAAACAAAAATCACTCCGGGCTTGAAAAACGAGATAACAAAATCTATTGCGCTTTCGGCAAAAAGTGCCGCGGAACCGAAAGCCAAACCGCCCACGGCCATTGTGGAAAATCTAGGAAACGCCCAAACCGCCTCGGTTATCAGTATTGAAAAACCGTCTTCATTTTTAAACGACTATTTTTGGCTTTTTGTTGGTCTCGGCGCCGGAATTTTTGCTGGCCTCATTTTTGTGATAATCCGTCACAGTTTTACGTTATAATTAGATAAATGAGCGAAAAACCTGCGGTTTTAGTTTTTACTACCGCTTATTTCCCGTTTGTGGGAGGAGCGGAAGTGGCGATACAGGAAGTGGCAAGAAGGCTCAAAAATGAGTACGATTTTTTTATTTTTACTTCAAGAATGGACGGCAAACTCCCAGCGCGCGAAAAAAGGCTAGAAGGATTGGTAATCAGAATTGGTTTTGGAAATAAATTTGATAAATTCTGGCTTTTAATTTTTGGATGGTTTGTAGCTTGGCGGGAATTGAGAAAGTGGCATAGAAAAATTATTTTTTGGGTTATGGATTTTTCGTTCGGGGCCGCGGTAGCTGGATTTTTGAAAATTTTTTATCCGAAAATTCCGTTGGTTTTTACAATTCAATATGGCTACGGCGACGAAAGAGTTAAAAAAGGCAGAGGTGGCCTTATGAATTTGGCATTTCGGCTGATACTTTCGCAGGCGGATTATGTTACGGCAATTTCAAATTATTTATTGAATTTATGCAAGCAGTACGGCTATATTGGCGAGGAAGCGGTAATACACAACGGGGTTGATTTAAAAAAGTTTACAAATCAAGAATCACGAATAGGAAATCATGTGATAATTTCAACCTCGCGGCGAGTTTACAAAAATGGTCTGGATATTCTGGAAAAGGCCTTCGAGATCATAAAAAAGAAATTTCCAGATGCCGAGTTGAAAATTGTTAGCGACGTTCCGTATGATGAATTGCCTAAATATTTATGGAAAGCTAGTATCTTCGTCAGACCCTCGCGCTCTGAGGGGATGGGCAATGCGTTTATTGAAGCTTTAGCGGCCGGATTACCGATAATTGGCACGCCTGTCGGAGGGATTTTAGATATTATTGAGGATGGGCAGACGGGTCTTTTCGCGAAAGTTGACGACCCACAAGATTTAGCAGAGAAAATTAAAATTTTACTCGAAGATAAAAAATTGGTGTCGCAAATTATAGAAAATGGTAGAAAAATAGTTGAAGAAAGATTTTCTTGGGATAAAATCGCGGCGCAATACGCCGAGGTTTTTAATTCGCAATTAAATACAAAAAAAAGAATACTGATAGTCACAGGAATTTTCCCGCCCGATGTCGGTGGACCGGCGACATACAGCAAAATTTTACTAGACGAGTTGCCTAAAGAAAATTTTTGCGCAAAAGTATTAAGTTTCGGAAGCGTTAAATATTTGCCCAAAGGCATTAGCCATATTGCTTATTTCCTTAAAGCCATGCGGTTAGGCGCGCGCGCCGATATTATTTTCGCGCAGGATCCGGTGAGTGTGGGGTTGCCCGCGATGCTAGCGGCAAAAATTTTGCGCAAAAAATTTATTTTAAAAATCGTGGGCGATTATGCTTGGGAACAAGGCGTTCAGCGGTTCGAGGTGAAAGAGATTTTAGATGATTTTTTAAATAAGAAATACGGTATTAATGTGGAGGTTTTGAGAAAAATAGAAAAATTTGTCGCAAATCACACAGAAAAAATTATCGTGCCGAGCGAGTATTTGAAAAAAGTTGTTTCGGCGTGGGGCGTAAATCCGAATAAAATTAAAGTAATTTATAATGCGTTTGATTTTAAAGACTTCGAACACACACTTAGACGTCCGACGTCTAAGTTGATTGTTTCGGCGGGTCGTCTTGTTCCGTGGAAAGGATTCGGCACTTTAATTGAGATTATGCCAAAGATTTTAAGAGAAGTGCCGGACGCGAAGTTGATTATTATTGGAGATGGACCGGAAAGACACAAATTAAAATTACAAGTAGCCACTTGGTGGCTCGGCCGCCAAGTGGAACTTATAGGAAATCTGCCGCATAAAAAAGTTTTGGAATATCTCGCTTCCGCCGATGCTTTTATTTTAAACACTGCCTACGAAGGATTTTCGCACCAAATTTTGGAGGCGATGGCAATTGGGGCGCCTGTTATCACGACAAACGTTTGCGGAAATCCGGAGTTGGTGGAAAACAATGTCTCCGGAATTTTGGTCGAATTTAACGATAAGGAAGCGATTAAAAATTCTATTTTAAAATTATTGAAAGACGAAAAACTTACTCAAAAATTAACCTCCGCCGCTTTCCAAAAATCCAAACAATTTTCAAAAGAGAGGATGATTAATGAAACGATAAAAATATTATTATGAAAGTCTTAATGATAAGCGGGGATCCGGGGGTTTTGAATCCGAATAGCGACGCGGGAAAGCGGATGGAAGAATATCGCCAAACTCTTGGAACATTAGATATTTTAGTCTGCCGAGGAAATATTTTTAGTTTTATTACAGGATTTTTTCGCGGCGTAAAAATCATTCGCAAAAATAAACCCGAAGTTATTACAGCTCAAGATATGGAACATTCTCTATTTGCTTGGATTTTTTCAAGATTATTTAAAGTTCCGTGGCAGATGCAGATTCATACGGATATTTTTAGTCCGTATTTTTGGCAGGAATCTTTTAAAAATAAAATACGCGTTGTGCTGGCAAAATTCTTGTTGCCTCGAGCAAGTTGTATTCGGGTTATGAGCGAAAGAATTAAAGAATCAATAACTTGGCGGCTCGGCCGCCAAGTGGCGGCCGAGTTATTCGTTACAGTTTTGCCAATTTTTGTGGATACGGAAAAAATTAAAAATACGCCGATTAAAACCAATCTTCACAAAAAATATCCCGGGCGGTTTATAATTTTGATGGCATCGCGGATAACAAGAGAAAAAAATATCGTCATGGCCTTAGAGGCCATGCGCGGACTAACGCAGAATGACACGCGGACTAACGCAGAAAAGGTTTTATTGCTGATTATCGGTGATGGGCCGGAGAAAGAACACTTACGGCGTATGGCGTATAGCTTAAAGCTGGATGAGAGCGTTGTTTTTGAGTCAGCTACTTCCGACCTCGCTTCTTATTATAAAACCTGCGATTTGTTTTTGCTCACCTCCGATTACGAAGGGTACGGAAGAACTTTGATTGAGGCGGCGGCCATTAAAGCCAAAATAATCTCCTCCGATGTCGGAATAGTTCCGGAAATTTTAGAGTTGGATTGTATTTTTAAAATTGGTGATAAGGATGGTTTGGCTGAAAAAATCAACGCCGCTTTGGCAGGCCAACTCAAGCCGCCAAAACCTGTGATTTTTCAAACAAAAGAGGAATATCTAAGATTATATAAGAATAACTTGGAACAATGCCAAAAAATATTTTAATTCTTACTCAAAAAGTTGACAAGAATGATGATAATCTAGGTTTTTTTCATCGCTGGTTGGAGAAATTTGCCGAGAAAACGGGCAAGATTTTTGTCATCGCGAATTTTATCGGCGAGTATAATTTGCCGGCCAATGTTCAGGTTTTTTCTTTGGGTAAAGAAAAAAGATTGGGCAGAGTTAGGCGCTATATAAACTTTTATAAATATCTTTTTAAAACTTTGCCCAAATCGGATGCCGTATTTGTGCATATGATTCCGGCTTGGGTGGTTTTAGTTTGGCCAGTGGCCGCGATTTATAGAAAAAAAATATATTTGTGGTATACGCACAAATCACTAACTTTTTCGCTTCGGCTTGCCGAAAAATTGGTTGCTAAAATTTTCACGGCTTCTCTTGAAAGCTGCCGTTTAAATTCTAAAAAAATCGCGGTTGTTGGCCATGGGATTGATACGGAACATTTTAAGCCCAAAGATTTTCCGCATGACCAGGGCGCGTTTAGACTTCTTAGTGTTGGCCGGGTAACTCCTTCCAAAGATTATGAATTTTTGTTGGAAGCCATGGAGGCTTTAAAAATCCGCGGCTATAGCGCGGTTTTAGATGTTGTGGGTGCTCCGATAACCTCCGCAGATTTTAGCTATAAAAATAAGCTTGATGATTTAATTAAAAAGAGAGGATTGCAAAACATTGTCAATTTTATTGGACCAAAAATTTACGCAGAAATTCCAGATGTTTATAACGGCCACGATTTATTGCTTCACGCAAGCGAAACCGGAAGCCTTGATAAAGCTGTTTTAGAAGCAATGGCTTGCGGTTTGCCGCCAGTAACAACCAACGAAGCTTTTAAGAATATTCTGGCGGCCCTGCCCGTCCGGCAGGCGGGGCGGTATGTGTCGCGCAAGAATAGCAGTGAAATGACAGGAAAAATTATCCAACTAAAAAACACTGGGAAAAATTTATCTTTGCGCGAAATAATAATACAAAACCATAACTTAAATAATTTGATTAAGAAAATTATGGAAAATTTATGAGAGAAAAAATTCCATGCTCTATTGGTGTTCTCACTTTAAACTCGGGCGGCACTTTGAGGCGCTGTTTGGATTCGCTTAAAGATTTTACAGAAATCATAATTTGCGACGGCAATAGCACTGACAACACTTTGGAAATCGCCAGGGAGTATGGCGCCAAAATCGTAAAACAGTACGATTCCGATGAGCCGAATTTGCGTTGTGAAAAAGACAAGGCCAATGTCCGGATGCGCAATATGCGAGCGGCTTCTTACGACTGGTATTTTTTTATGGATTCGGACGATATACTCCCCGATGGAATTACGGAAGAGATTAGAAGCATAGTAACGAATCCTGGTCCGCAATTTTTAGTTTATCGTATGCCCGGGCGTATTTTTATTGATGGACGAGAGATAAAACACGAAGCTAGTTACCCTTCGTATCAGACTAGATTGATAAACCGAAAAATCAATCCTTATTTCAAAGGCCGCGTGCATGACCGTCTGGAATTTGACCGCAAAAAATATAAAGTAGGGGAATTAAAAAATTATTATGACTTTCATTGGTCAAAAGACCGGGTCCAAAATTATTGGAAGTATCTTAAAATGTATTCCGGTTGGGAGGCGGAAGTCGCTAACGGCGGGCCGTGGCTGGCATTTTTTTACTGGTGTGTTTATAAGCGACTCCGCATCATCGCCGGATATCTCTATAGAATTCCTTTAATGTATTTGCGGTACGGATTCCGGGATTCCATGCCTTTAAAACTTCAGCTTTTAACCTTGTGGTATCATTTTTATCTTTTATATTTATTTACCAAGAAGCAAATTTTTTATGTGCGCAATAAATGGGTTTAACTTCAAAGACGAGGGGCTGATCTTGAAAATGAATCAGGCAACGCGCCACAGGGGCCCAGACGGCACAGGAATTTTTTTGGGCGAAAAAATTTCTTTAGGGCATAATCGCTTAAGCATAATTGACTTGAGCGATGCCGCAAATCAGCCTATGTTTTCCTCCGACGGCAATTTAGTGATTAGTTTTAACGGAGAAATTTATAATTTCCGCGAGATTAAAAGAGAATTTGAAGATTTTTATAAATTTAAAACCAATAGCGACACGGAAGTTATTTTAGCCGCTTATCAAAAATGGGGCGCCGAATTCGTTAAAAAATTAAACGGGATTTTTGCTTTTGTAATTTGGGACAAAACTAAAGAAGAATTATTTTTAGCGAGAGACCACATAGGCTTGAAGCCTTTATATTATTTTTTGGATGGCGATAGATTTATTTTTTCTTCTGAAATTAAAGCTATTTTGGAGCATGATGTGCCTCGGAAGCTCAACCGCGAAGCATTTAATATTTATTTAAGAACGCTTTACGCGCCGGCGCCGCTCACTATGTTTGAAGGAATTTATAAATTCCCGCAGGCGCATTATGGCGTTTTCTCCGCCAAAGGCGGATCTGCCTCGGGCGGAAAAAATGGCGAATTTAAACTCACAAAATATTGGGAAATTCCAGTAATAAAATATTTTGATACTCCTTTTAAAATTTTGGCGAAAAATTTGCGCGGTGAAATTTTAAAAAGCGTGGAGCGGCAATTAATTTCCGACCGGCCGATCGGGCTTTACCTTTCCGGCGGGATTGATTCCAGCGCGGTGCTAGATGCTATGCATGAATTTAGAAACAATATTGATACTTTTTCAGTGGGCTTTGAATTGCCTAATAAAGATGACGAAAATAAATTCAACCAGGATTTTTATTTGGCCAAGCGCACGGCGGCGCTCTATGGGACCAGGCACCATGAAATTTTATTGGAAGAAAAAGAAGTGCTGAATCTTTGGGAAAAAGTTTTTTTACAGCTTGACGAGCCGATTGCCAACTCCACTGCCATCCCGATGATGAAATTAGCCGAATTCACCAAGGGCCATGGGGTAGATGTGGTTTTGGGAGGCGACGGCGGGGACGAACTTTTCGGAGGGTACGAAAGATACAGATTGAGCAGAATTATTGGCTATTTCCCAAAAATATTGTCATTTTTGCCAAAGGGAGTGGACATATTTTCCCGTTTTATGTTTCAAAAAGATCCTGTTTTAAATGAAGTTTTGCAAAAAAAGTTTTTTGACAGAGAAGTTTCAAGATCGTTTTTTGAAGAACGCTATTTTAAAGAAAATCCGTTCAAAACTTTTGAGGAACTTTTTATGGACGTGGACAGGCGGACGTGGCTTGTTGATGAGTCGCTAATGCGGACGGATAAAATGTCTATGTTCTCGGCGGTTGAGGCGAGGGCGCCTCTTTTGGACAAAAATCTTATTGAATTCGCGGCGAAAATTCCCAGAAAATACAAAGTCAGCGCATTCAACACAAAAATTATTTTAAAAGAGGCGTTTATGGGACGGATTCCGGATTTTTTATTATCCCAGCCGAAACGTGGCTGGTTTTCTCCGGCGGCCAAATGGTTGAGGAACCCCCAAATTCATGCTACCGCTAAAAATATTCTCTCCAAAAATTATTACGCCGAAACCGCGCCTATATTTAATTGGGAAAATGTTGATAAAATTCTAAAAGACCATATTGAAGGCAGAAGATACAACCTCACAATTTTGTGGGCGTTGATTAATTTTCAAGTTTGGGCGAAACTCTATAAAGTTAAATTATGAAAAAGCTTGTTTATATTGCCAACGCCCGCATTCCCACTGAAAAAGCGCACGGGATCCAGATTATGAAAATGTGCGAGGCATTCTCTGCTCAAGTGGTTGATGTTGAGTTGGTATTGCCTAGGCGCTTAAATCGCATTAAAGAAAATCCGTTTGATTATTACGGCGTTAAAAAGAATTTTAAAATCACCAAACTGCCCACTATAGATTTTATTACTTTAGGCCTAGGACAGATAGGATTTTTTCTCGAGACTTTTATATTTCTAATTGCGTCTAGAATCTATTTATTTTTTAGAAGCTACGATATTTTATATACGCGCGAAGAGTGGGCTGGACTGTTTTTTAGAGATTTTGGCGTAGAAATTCATTCTTTGCCGGCTAGACCGAGTTTTTTACATAAAAAAACCTGGCGGAAAGCCAAAGCAATTTTTACGCTTACCAGCTTTTTAAAAAATGAGCTTATAAAATTCGGCGTTTCGGAAAATAAAATTCTAATCTTGCCGGATGCGGTGGATTTAGCTAAATTTGACATAAAAATTTCCAAAGAGGAGGCAAGAGAAAAACTAAACTTACCGCAGGACAAAAAAATTATTTTATACATCGGAAGTTTTTATCTTTACGATTGGAAGGGAACCGATGTATTATTGGAAGCTGCAAAGAATTTTGGAGAAGATTTTTTGTTTTTGCTTGTCGGAGGTTCAGAAAAGGAAATCTCAAATCTCAAATCGCAAGTCACAAATCTCAAAAATATTAAGTTTATTGGCCATAAGCCATATGCCGAAATTCCAAATTATTTAAAATCCGCCGATATTTTAGTCTTGCCGAATAAAGCTGGGCACAAAATGTCGGAGAAACATACTTCGCCACTCAAACTTTTTGAATACATGGCTTCAGGGCGGCCTATTGTGGCATCGGATTTGCTGTCTCTTCGTGAAATTCTCACGGAACAGGAGGCAATATTTTTCAAACCGGACGACCCATTAGATTTAGCGCTCAAGATTAAAGAAATTTTAGTCAACCAAAGTTTGGCCGAGCAAATATCTCAAAACGCCCGTGAAAAAGTTCAAAACTACACCTGGCAAAACCGCGCCCATCGCGCATTGATTTTTTGAGTGAACTCACTCCCGGCTATTTATTTTTTCTAAATTTTAGTGCCAAAACCACGTAAAGAGAATCAAAAATATCGCGCATAGAAACTTGCTTTGAGCAAATTTTGTTATATTATTGTACCAATATGTCTAAAGTCGATACCGCTGTTATTTTAGCCGGAGGCAAGGGGCTTCGTTTAAGGCCTGAGACTATAGACAAGCCTAAGGCCATGGTGAGGGTTGCCGGTAAACCCATAATTGAATGGGTTATTCTTTGGCTTAAAAAAAATGGCATCAAAAATATTGTTTTGAGCGTGGATTACAAAAAGGAAACCCTAGCGAGTCATTTAGGAGACGGCCGTGGCTTCGGAGTTAAAATAATTTATAATCACCACAAGGGGGCAAAAGATACCGGGGACGCTTTTCGGAGTGTTTTTAAAAATATAAATCTTCCGGAAACTTTTATCGCGATGAACGGAGACCAAATAACCAACCTTTCTATTAAAAAATTAGTCGCGCATCATGAAAAGTACCGACCGATTGCCACTGTGGCAGTTTGTCCTATGAAAAGCCCTTTCGGCATTGTGCATCTAGATGAGAATCATACTATTAGAGCTTTCCATGAAAAGCCGATTTTATATGATAAGCTTATGAATACAGGTATTTACATTTTTGAACGCGGGATTCATCATTATTTGCCAAAACATGGAGCAATTGAAAAGACCACTTTTAAGAAATTAGTTAGGGAGAAGCAACTCAATGCTTATGCCCATCGCGGTTTTTTTAGCACAGTAAACGACCACAAAGACTTGGCATCCACAGAAGAAATTTTAAAAAGAGCAAAGCTTAATTTCATATGAGAATTCTTATTACCGGCGTTACTGGTTTTATCGGAAGCGAGCTCGCGCGGGAGCTCTTAAAAACAGGGGAGTATGAACTTGCCGGGCTGGTTCGCGCCACCTCTGACAGGGGTCATCTGGACAATATAGCCGATTTGGCGTCAAAACTTCAGCTTTTTTACGCCAACTTCACGGATTGGCACGCTATCCAGCAAGTTGTGCGCTCTTTTCGGCCGAGCGTAATTTTTCATCTCGGCGCCCAAACTGCAGTCAGGCAGTCTTTTGAACTTTCGCACGAATTCAACGAGACAAATTTTTTGGGGACGATAAATCTCGCGCACGCGGCTTTGGAGGTCTCGAATTTCAAGAAATTCATTTTCGCGTCTACAATGGAGGTCTATGGCTGGCAGAAAATCAGGAAAGCATTCAAGGAAGAAACAATTTTGTGTCCTGCAAGCCCCTACGCCGTTTCCAAGGCCGCTTCGGAATATTATCTAGAAATGGCGGCAAAAGCCTACGGCTTGCCTTATTTGATTTCTCGGGCTTGCAATACCTACGGTCGGAAACATAATACGGGATTCATCGTGGAATATCTGATAACAACAATGCTCGCCGGCAAAGATGTTTATATCGGCACTCCAAAAGCCGTACGGGATATGATGTACGCGAAAGACCATGTAAGTGCCTATTTGAAACTTTTAAAAACTCCTTTAATAAATCAGACTTTCAATTTCGGCACCAGTTCCAAAACTAAAATGCTGGATCTCGCCATAAAAATTAAACAGAAGCTTAATTTTAAGGGCAAAATTATTTCCCACTTTCCCGCGAATTATCCGTATCGTCCGGTGGCGGAAGAATTTCTTTCAATTGACGCGTCCAAAGCCAAACGCCTTTTGAAATGGAAACCTAAATATTCTTTGGATAAAGGTTTGGACAAAACCATCGCTTATTGGAAAAAACAAATTTAAACTAAAACACGCTAAAAATATGTTTTATACGCTGGAGAAATCCCCAAAAGACAGGGTTCATATAAGAAAAAAATTGTTTATGGTAGCGGAGAGTGGATTCTTTCGGACTTTTTTCGTAGTGTATAGGTATTTCTAAAAAAGTGGCTCCACGGAAATAAGCTTTGATAGGAAGCTCCACATGGAACCCAAAGCCGTTGTTTTCAATTTTAATATCTGTAACTTTCTTTAGGCGGTAGAGCTTGAAGCCCGTAGTTAAATCATTTACTGGGAGGCCAGTTAGAACCCTTGCAAATACGTTATAAAAACGGCTCAAAAAACGCCGTTGCGAACTTAAAGTAGCGCTTCCGCCTTTCACGAATCTGGAGCCAATGATAATATCAGCTTTCTCGCGAGAGTCAAAGAGTTGCCTGATATCCTCAGGATTATGGGAAAGATCGCAGTCCATGATTAGAAAAAAATTTCCAGCAGCATTTTTAATGCCTTCTTTTAGAGAACTCCCAAGGTCTTTGGAAGAGCGGTTGTAGCGCTGGATTACTTTAAGGCGCGGTTCGGTTTTGGCAAGTGCCGCGGCGATATCTCCAGTACGGTCAGCGCTGTGATTATTCAAAAAAATCAATTCACCGTCTATGTCATATTTTTTAAAAATCTCCAGCACTTGCCTTAGAATGGCCTCAACGCGAGCTTCCTCGTTTAAAGCAGAGATGATCACGGAAAGAACAGGATGATGGTTAAATGAGTTCATTTATGGAGTAGAGTTTAGTTGGTATATTTCTATTCTAGGCCCTAAACTCTCTAATTTAAATAGACCCAAGGGATTACCAAAATTTCCGTCTCTTAGGTCATATTCTTTCTGCATGTCGCCGAAAGATTTTACTAAAACAGAATTTTTTGTAAGCACTTTAAGTTGATTGGTCCTTGCATTGTCGCCCGGCGGGTAAGTCGAATCCAAAAAAAGGTATTTGTAGTTATTAATTCGCGCGTAATTCATAATATTTTTATAAAAATCATCATTGTTTACCGAGTAGAGATTTAAGACATGAAAATTTGTATAGCCGTGCGGGCTTTCTGCAAAATTCATTTCAGCATAATCTATTTGTCTCAAGGAAGCGGGGTCAAGAGCTTGCTGTTCTGCGATTGCTTTTTTGGTTGAAGCGAATCTTGTCATGTCGGCATAAACCATGATTTTAGTATTTGTTTGCAAATTGGATTCCGCCCATTTTCTAGCTTGTATGCGCGAGTCATTTTTTAGCGCTAGCCAATCAAGCCGTAGAGAGACCGCGAGCTGCGTCATTAATAAAAGCAAAATAAAACCCGCGACAAAAGTTTTGCGCTGGATGAGCTGTGTTGCTGAATAAAGCCCGTAACCAGCCAAGATCGCTACTATTGGGAAAAGATAAATTGTAAAGCGCTGTTCATAATGAAATACGAGATAAAATACGCTGACGTAGGAAAAGATGTAAATTAATGCCGTCCAGAAAAAATTTCTAGCTTTGATGTAACCAAAAATAAATCCCACGGCAGCAAATATCGTTAAAATGGGTTCTGAATATAACTGCGGCTTAAAGAATTGGCTTGCGTTAACTAAAAATCCATAAATGGATTTGCCTTCTTTTATGGAATTGCCGCTGGCTAAGTGGAAGCCATAAGGATAGACGACGATAGATATAGCGGCAAGAACAAGGAAAGTGAGGAGGCATATATAAAGAATTTTTTCTTTAAACGCATCAAAGATAGAATATTTTTCGTGGCAAAGATACCAATAGAGCATAAAAAGCATTGAGAATGCGGCAATCGGGCTTATGCCAAACGCAACTCCGGATATCACTGTGCCGAATAGGTATCTTTTTTTAAAAGACATGTCTGGTTGAGTTATAAAAAACATCACCAAGGCAAAAAGAAAAACAGCCGGCAACCAATCCCTAGCAACAAAAGAAAGGTAAATGTGCAGGGCGCTGAAAGCCAGAAGGGTTGCAGAGAGTAAGGCGAGAAGTTCTGTTTTAAAGATATTTTTAGAGATTTTATAAACAAGCCATACAGTGAGAGTTCCCAGTATTACATTTATAATCCTGGCTATAATAAAAAAATACGAGAGATCGCTTACTATGTAATTTTTAAATTCCAAGAGGGAGCCGCTAAAAAATAAATATTTTAGGCTAAGCAATAAGCTAAAAGGAATTAAATAAATATACGACAAGTATGGCGGGAAATATAATGTAGGTTGAAATTCGTTTTGGTGTAAAACCGGCAGCACCGTTTTAAGCTCCAACATCTTTAGGGCAGCAGCGACAAATGGCGGCTCATCGCCGATTAGCCAGAGAGGAAGGCCGTAACTTACGCCCGCGATTCTTATCAGAAATGCCAAAGCCAGAATAAAAATCAGCCATTTTTGGGGCGAAATTTTAAACATAGTTAAATTTACTATATATAAAATTTAGTTTATAATCCATAGCATGCCTAAACTGTCTATTATCATTCCAGCTTACAACGAAAAGAATACTGTTGCTGAAATAATAAGAAGAGTGAAAAAGGTTGATCTTGGTGATGTAGAAAAAGAAATTATTATAGTTGATGACGGTTCTACGGATGGAACCAGAGAAATTTTGGAGAATTTAGGAAAAACCGGAAAATACAAAATTATTTATCAAGAAAAAAATCAAGGCAAAGGCGCTGCAATTCGGCGCGGCTTTAAAGAAGTCACCGGAGATTTTGTGATTATCCAGGACGCCGACCTGGAGTACGATCCTAATGAATATAAAATCTTGCTTCAGCCGCTTTTGGACAAAAACGCCGATGTTGTCTACGGCTCCAGATTTATGGGGGCTTCGGCTCACCGCGTTTTGTTTTTTTGGCATTACGTTGGCAACAAAATTCTTACTGCGCTTTCCAATATTTTGACAGACCTCAATTTAACCGACATGGAGACCGGGTATAAGGCTTTCCGCCGTGAAGCGCTTTTTAAAATTTTGCCTAAGCTCAAAAGCGACCGTTTCGGGATTGAGCCGGAGCTCACCGCCAGAGTCGCGCGCGCGGGATTCCGTGTTTACGAAGTCGGGATTTCTTACAATGGCCGCACTTACGCAGAAGGCAAAAAAATCAGCTGGCGTGACGGTCTCTCCGCCATCTGGGCGATTATCAGATTTAATTTATTTGATTGATTTTGGACTGGCTTAAAACTCATAAAACCGAGATTTGGATTTTTCTTCTGGCGTTCGGGGTGCGTTTTTTATATGCGATTTTTGTGCAAATCAAATTCGGGTCGCAAGGGTTTTTGGCTTACTCGGACGCATTTTCTTTTTATTTGCCTTTGGCAAAAAATTTGGTTGAGAACCATATTTTCAGCATGAGCTCCGTTCCGCCGTATGTATCGGACGCCTACCGCACGCCGCTTTACCCGCTTTTTTGGGCCGTTTTTTTGTGGTTTAAGCTGCCATTTTTTGTAGTTATTTTTGCGCAGAATATTTTGGCTGGATTTATGTCCGTTTTGATTTACAGAATCGGTCTGATGATGTTTAACTCAAAAAATATTAGTTTATTCGCGGCCGTTTTAATGAGTGTTGAGCCGATGTCTATTTACTGGAATAATCTTTTAATGTCTGATTATTTATTCGCCTTTTTATTTATTTTTGCTTTTTATATATTTGTTTCTGGGCATTATTATTTGTTCGCTTTATTTTTCGGCTTAGCAACGCTTACCCGCTCAATCGGCATGTATATTTTCCCGCTGTTTTTAGTTACGATGTTGTGGAGAAAAATAGGTTGGAGGAAGATTATTCTAACCGCTTTGATATTTTTAGCCATGCTTTTCCCATGGATGCTAAGAAATAAAATTGTTTTTGATACATGGCAATTATCCTCCGCTTCCTGGTATAATCTTTACGGCGTTGTTACGCAGATATTCGCGGATAAAGAAGGGTTTATATTGCCGCGCCCGCAATCTTTGCCCTACGATCTAGCAAGCGTGCCATTTTATAAACAACATTTTTTTGAAATTTTCAAAGAAAAGCCACTGTCCTATGTTAAATTTTACATATCAGTTGTTTCGCGCTCTTTCTTTAAAAATCCTTACATGTATCTTTCAGAATATGTTATAAAACCCAAATTTCCCCAATTTTTTTACGGATTTACGCTGCTACTTATCAATTTCGCGGTCGTTGTCGGCGGATTATTTTTAGTAGCAATTTATACTTTTGCTTTTTTGGGTTGGTTATCCAAAGATGCGAGACTGTGGTTTTCTTTAATATTTTTTATTATCTTCTTCAATGCTTTTTCTTTGGGCGCCCTTGGTTTAGGCGCAGATATGAGCCGCTATATGTTGCCTTTAACGCCGTTTACGTTCCTTTTCGCTGGCGCCGGATTTAATTTAATAGTTAATAAGTATTCGTCATGGCCGATATAGAATTATCAATTGTTTTACCTGTTTTTAACGGGGCCGATATTTTAGAATGGTCTTTGAAATGGTTACAAAGTTGGATTATAGAAAAACCTTATAAAGTTGAGCTTATAGTCGTAAACGACGGCAGTACAGACGCAACAAAAAACATCTCGGAAAATTTTCTAGGAACGCTTGACTATTATCAATTTATCAATTTTCCCGAAAATAGAGGCAAGGGATTTGCCACAAAAGCTGGGATGCGAGCCGCCAGTGGAAAGTTTGTTGTTTTTACCGATGCCGACCTTTCTTACGGCGTGGATATTTTTGATGCCATGCATCAATGTATGAGAACAGATAAAAATATCCAATTATTGTACGGCTCTCGCAGACATCCACAATCCAAGGGTTATGCGGGATATACCAAATTAAGGAGGTTCTCCAGTTTGCTTTTTTCCAATTTAGTGTGCTTTATAGTTCTGCCGGGAGTAAAGGACACTCAATGCGGCGTAAAAATGTTCCGAAAAGAATTTGCCGCGCTGGCGGCTCAAAAACTAACTATTAATCATTTCGCCTTTGATATTGAATTGTTTGTAATTGCAAAAGCTCATAATTTAATGTTCCAAGATTTTCCGGTCGCGCTTAGTCACAGGGAAGAAAGTAGCGTCAGGCTTATAACAGACGCTTTGTTTATGATAAAAGATATTTGTTTAATGAAAATAAATATTTGGTTAGGGCGTTATAAATAATATGGGAAATAGTTATAAATTTATTCTCTTCGGTCTTACAATAATTTTCATCAGTTTGATATTTTATGGTTTTCCGGACAGCCCTGCGCCCTGGTTTGATGAAGGCATTAATTTGGGCATAGTAAAATCTTGGCTCAAGCACGGTGTTTACAGTTTGGAAATCGGCCCCAGCGAATTTATCAAAGAACGATCTTTATTGATTACGACGAATTATCCTCTACTTTTGTGGATCGCGCTTTCTTTTAAATTTTTTGGCATCGGTTTGTGGCAGGCCAAAATTGTAATGTTTGGGTTTTTATTTATTTTTGCATGCCTATTTTACCTTCTGGCCAAAAAATATTACGGTGCGAATAGCGCCCTTATGACACTGGCGCTTTTGATTACCTTTTTACCACTTTACGGGAATGGCAAAAGCGCTTTGGGAGAAATCCCGGGGCTTACGTATTTTCTGGGCGGGCTTTTATTTTGGGAAAGCGAGAAGAAATGGCGAATTTTCACAGCCGGATTACTTTTTGGTTTGGCGGCAGCTACCAAGCCTCTTTATTTGCTTTTAATTGTGAGCGTTGCGATAGGCGAGCTTTGGATTTTCGCCGGAGATAGAAAATCCAATTATAAACGCTGGGTGCTACTTGCAAGCGGTTTTGCCCCGCCTTTGATTTTATGGCTTTACACTCTTTTGCCGGGTCAGCTTTCTTTTGATTATTTAATTAAAACCTGGCAACTCTACAGCAATCCGTACAATATTGAAAATACCGCTTTTGTTAATTTCTTGAGATTTTTTAAAGAATCAACTCCGGTTCATTTCGGTTTACTTTTTGGCGCTTTTCTTTTTTCAAAAATTTTCGTAAAACATTATTCGCTTAAAAAATTTGAAGTTATTTTGCTTGCATTTATTGTTTTAAATTTACTCTTTTATTTAAAAACCGCGGGATGGTACCGCTATTTTTTCCCTGCGCACATTTTGCTTTTTATGCTGTTTCCACAGGCGCTTGCCGGCATTATGGAGAAATTTGGTGTTTTGAATTGGATTAAAACTCGCGGCAGCATAATTTTAATCGCGATTTTGGCTGTGGTTCAAGCAATCGTTCTCGTTGTAAATATTCAAACCAGTTTATACTTAGACAGGACTCCGCGCCAATTTGCCGAAGCTGTCAACAAAATCGTTCCGCAAGGCCAAGGCATTTTAGTTATTGATTTTCCTGAAATTGTTTTTTTATTAAATCGCGATGATGTTTGGCATTATTTACGCGCTAATCCTCATATTACTTTCGGGCGCGATTTGTTTGCGGCGAATCAATATCCTGCTTATGTCATCAGCGATGTTTTGCCGCCCGGCAATAAATATGATATAAAAATTGATGGCGGTAAATACGTTTTATATGAAAGAAAGAAATAAAATGCAAAAATTTAAGGATTTTATCACCCTGCCTTTGCGCGCGGTTGCTCTTTTTGAGACAGGCAAGTGGGGCCTTTCTTCCACGCAGGCGGAGAGATTTGAGTATGCCGCCAAAGAGGTTTTGGGCTGTTGCTTGGATATAGGCTGTGGCAAATATAATCTATTTATCAATAAATATTTGAACGGCAATGGCAAAGGCGTAGACATTTTCCCTTACGAAGGCCTGGTAGAAAAAGATATTATGCCTAATTTGGAAACCTTTCCTTTTCCGGACCAATCTTTTGACTCCGCTACTTTTATTGCGAGCCTCAACCATATTCCTGAAGAGCTTCGGGATAAAGAACTTGCCGAGTCTTACCGCTGTTTGAAAGTCAACAGCAATGTTATTGTTACTATGCCTTGCGCTTTTGCGGGAATATTAATTCATATAATCGTTGCTGTCTACGACAGTATTTTCGGCACGAATTATGACGTGGATTCTGTAAGAGGCATGCATCAAAATGAAGATTATTATCTGCCTGATAAGGAAATTATAGAAAGGCTTCAGCGCGCCGGATTTAAAAATATATCTAAAAAATATTTTTGGACCCAATGGGGGATGAATCACGCGTTTATTGGTTGGAAAAAATAAAAAATGTTAGATGCTGCAAAATTGGCTATAGCTATCAAATCCACTATTTTTTTGTCTTTTTTTGTCTTACTTTTCATTTATTTTTACTATCGTTATTTTTGGGATAATCCAGGGGCCAGGGATCTTTTTAAAATATTTATACCCTCTTTTGGCTTTATAGTTTTAGTAAAATTTTTAATCGGCCTTTTCTACAAGGACTATATTCAAGAACTTTTCTTTTTTTACGCTATCCCGTCACCAAAGGCCATGAGCTTGATTTGGCCGCTAATTGCCTTATTAACTTTTTTTGGTTTTTTATATTATAGAAGAAAAATTGAAGCACTCTCTAAGAATAAATTTTTACTTATTCTATTTTTAATATTTTTTGCCCTTGCTTTAGGCGTTGCTGGCATTCGCGAGGGCGCAAAGAGCATTGCCGACCCCTTTACGCGGACTTTTTGGGAATACAGCGGCAATATGGGATTGGTGCGCACTGTTAAAGATTTTTTACATAATTATATTTCACTTATTCCGCGCTTAGCCGAACACAGCACGACTCACCCGCCGGGATACACTTTGGTTTTATATTTTGTTTATAAATATTTTAAAGCCGGATTTTTTGGCATGTCTTTATGGGTTGTCTTTATCGCTGGTCTGACTTTGTGGCCTCTATATTTCTTATGGAGGTATTTTTTAGAAGAGATAGAAGTCAAGCGCGCGTTGGAAATTTTTATATTTGTGCCGAGCGTCGTGATGATGACCGCGACTTCCATGGAAGGAGTTTTTATGTTTTTGGTTTGGTGCGCAATCGCTTTGGTTTTTATAGGCTGGCAAAAAAATATTTGGCTGGCAGGATTGGGAGGGCTCGCGGCCGCTATGGCGCTACTTACAAATTTCCTATTTTTGCTTCTTGCCCCGTTTTTTCTTTTTTTGGCTTGGCATGTTACACAAAAAGCAGTCGCAGTTGGCCGTTCCAAGGCATTATTAAGAGTATTTATCTCGTTGGCGTTGTTTTTTCTATTTTTCTTTAGCTTATGGCAATGGTCGGGATATTCGATTGTAGACAATTTTTTTGCGGCTCTGGCTGCTAATCAAGGCGCTGTTAGGAGTAATTTTGAGTCGATACCCGTGTATTTTCTTTACATCTTTATGAATATAGTAAACTTTTTAATTTATTTGGGCTTGCCTTTGTTTTTTGTTTTTTTAAAAGGATTGCCGGCGACATTTAAAAACGGCAATCTGCTTTTTAAAAGCGGATTGTGGATTCTTTTGTTTTTTCTGGCAGTCGGCGTTTTTCAGGCCAATGTGGAGAGATTGTGGTTGTTTATTGTACCGTTTTTTATGGTGTTTAAAAATAAATTATTTAATGAAGAATGCCGGCCGCTATTTCATCCATTTTTATCTTTGATGCTGTTTCAAATAGTAGTTACGCAGATTTTATTTTATACCTTTTTTTGATATGGATTTCAATCAATATCAGTACGAGGATATGGCGGTCAGGCCGGACGATCCCTATGCCAACGCGAAATACCAGATTATTATTGATTATCTAAAAAACGAGAAGCGTCTTAAAATTTTAAACGCCGGCTGCGGATCCGGAGAACTTTCTTTTTTGCTTGCTCGGGCCGGGCATGAGGTTTTGGGCGTTGATCCGGCGCCCGAATATATAGAGCTGGCTAAACGTCAAGCCGCTGCTAGCGGCGCGCTTTGTAAATTCCAAGTGAGCTCAATTGAGGATTTTTCGGATAGCGAAAGCTTTGATTGCGTAATCGCAACCGATGTTTTAGAACATATAAAAGACGGCCAGGCGGCTGCCAATAAATTAGCGAGGTTTGCTCGCTCGGGAGGACGTTTGATTTTAACCGTGCCGGCGATGCAATCGCTTTTCGGATTTCATGACGAGGAATTGGGCCATTTCAGGCGCTATTCGCGCTCGCAACTTAAAAAACTAATTTTGAAAACGCGCTTGATCAAAATAGAAAAAATTCGCTACTTCGGATTTACCTTAATACCAGTTTGTATTTTATTCAGCAAAATTTTGCGGCGCTCTTACCCTGTGGCCGCGTTTGGGGAAGCGAGAACCGCGCGCGCGGCAGTTCTTAAAATTCTTTTAGCTCTAGACAAAAACTTACCTATGCCGTTTGGCACCAGCTTGATTTTATTTGGAAGAAGGGGATAATAAAAACAATTATTTATATGAAAAAATATAAAATTGGCGTTGTAGGTTTATGGCATTTGGGCGAGATTTATAGCGCTGGCCTTTCCGATTTAGGCCACGACATTATTGGTTTTGATGAGAATAGTGAAATCGTTTCTAATTTAAATAAAGGTATTCCGCCATTGGCCGAACCAAAACTTGCTAAAATTATAAAGAAAAATATAAAAAACGGGCGACTATTTTTTAACAATGCGTTTGAGCAACTAAAAACCCGCGATATCATATGGCTCACTTTTGATACTCCAGTTGATGATAAAGATAACGTCAACCTCAAGCCCGTTTGGAATTTTTTAAAATCCAATGCTAAGTTTTTTAAAAATAACATATTAATTATTATCTCAAGCCAAATGCCGGTAGGGACTTGCTCGGAAATTGAAAAACTTTTAGCTAGACTGCGCCCAAAACTTAATTTTAATTTGGCTTACGCGCCGGAAAACTTGCAGCTAGGCCGAGCTCTCAAAAGTTTTTTTGAGCCGGACAGAATTGTTATTGGGGCGTCAAGCCGCGAGGTTATTCAAAAAATAGAAAGCGTTTTTTCTGGAATTAAGACCAATTTTATACCCATGAGCGTCGCTTCGGCCGAGATGAGTAAGCACGCCCTAAACGCTTTTTTAGCCACTTCCATTGGTTTTATTGATGATATTTCTGATTTATCTAGAGCTTACGGCGCAGATGCGGTGGATGTTGCCAAATCGCTCCGCTCCGACAAAAGGATCGGCTCGTACGCGCGTCTTGATGCAGGTATTGGTTTTTCCGGAGGCACGCTGGCGAGAGATTTGAAAATTCTTATTAAAAAAGGCAGTGAGGTGGGAATAAAAGTCCCGCTCATTTCAACTGTTTTTAAAAGGAATAATCTGAGGCGCAATTTGGTAGTTGAATATTTGAAAAAATATTTCGCCGCTTTGCGGCTACGCGGCAAAAAAATCGCGGTGCTGGGTCTTACTTATAAACCAGGGACTCCCACTTTGCGAAGAGCGATGTCTTTGGAGATTATTAAAAAGCTTAAAAAAGCAGGGGCAGTGGTATCCACATGCGACCCGTTGGCGGATGAGAAAGAAGCCGAACACCTGACTGGCGCTAAATTTTATAAAAACCCGTATCTCGCTTTGAAAGGCGCTAACGCCGCGGTTTTTATTAATAACTCGCCGGAATTTAAAAAAATAAATTTTAAAAAAATGAAGGCGCTGATGAAAAAACCATTCATCTTTTTTGACACAGGAAATTATTTTTATGAACGCGAAAAAGAAATTAAAAAGCGAGGTTTTTTATACACAGGAATAGGCAGATAAAAAAATAAGCCGAGCTGGCAATCCTATTGATTTTATTTGGTAAAAGGCGATAATAAAACATTATGATTTCCGTTGTGATTCCGGTCTATAATGAAGAAAAAAACGTTGCTATTTTGCATGGCAAAATAGCCAAGGCGATGCGGAAACTTAACGAGCCCTATGAGGTTATCTTTATAGAAGACGGATCTACCGACGATACGCTGAAAAACTTAAAATCCTTAAAAGGAGTAAAAATAATTATTTTGGCGATGCCGCTCGGCCAAACTGCGGCGCTGGACGCAGGCATACACGAAACCCAGGGCGATATAATTATCACGATGGATGGCGATTTGCAAAACGACCCCGCGGATATTCCGAAGCTGGTTGGAAAGATTCGCGAAGGATATGATGTTGTTTCCGGCTGGCGGCAGGATAGGCACGATTCAGTTGGACGCAGGGCTTTGTCAAGATTGGCTAATTGGCTTACTGCTAAGATGACCGGCCTTTATCTTCACGATTCCGCCTGCGCGCTTAAGGCTTACAGACGTGAGGTTTTGGTGCCTATTCATTTGTATGGAGAGATGCATGTGTTTTTGCCGGCGTATCTTTTTATGCGCGGAGCGAAGGTCGCGGAAATTCCGGTTTTGCATCATGCCAGAGAATTTGGAACTTCCAAACACTATTTTATGAAGGCCGTAAAAGATATTTTTGATTTGCTTACGATTAAATTCATGTCCAGTTTAACCGGCCGGCCTCTGATATTTTTTGGCGGCGCCGGAATCATATCGATTTTATTGGGCATTGCTGTCGGCGCGGTTGCCGCTTATCTTAAATTGGCGGAGCTTCGTAATTTTGGGCAAACCCCTTTGCCAATCCTCGCAATTTTTTTTATTCTTTCCGGAATTTTATTTTTTATGGTTGGCTTTTTGGCCGAGCTATTGCTGCGGGTTTATTTTGAGACTAATAGAAAAACGCCTTACATTATTAAGGAGCGGATTGAAACTCCCAAATAATTAATTATGATTTTAACTAGGACTCCATTTCGCCTGCCGTTGGGCGGAGGCTCAACGGATTTGCCGGCTTATTATGAAAAGCACGGCGGTTTTATTTTCGCAGCGGCGGTCAACTTATATATGTATGTGGCCGTAAATCGCCCGCCATCCGACGACATGATTCGTTTAAAATATCGCCAAAGCGAGGAAGTCAAAAATCTCGACGACATCAAGCATCCCCTTATCCGGGCGGCGCTTAAGCGCTCGGGTATAAATAAAATGATTGAAATTTCCTCAATGTCGGACATATCCGACGGTACGGGCTTGGGGAGCTCGGCCAGTTATTTGATAGGGCTTTTAAACGCGCTCCATTCTTTAAAAGGAGAAAATGTCTCGCGTAGGCATTTGGCGGAAGAGGCCTTTGAAATTGCGACCAGGGACTTGGGCCTTCCGGACGGTAAGCAGGATTTTTATCTGGCGTCTTTCGGGAATTTTTGCGTATTAGATATTGCGCCCTCGGGAGCGGTTACTGTTTCCAACGCCAATATTTCCAAATCCGTGCAAGATACTTTTGAGCAGAGGACGCTTTTATTTTATACAGGCGTGCGAAGGAGCAGCGAAGATATTTTAAGAGAACAACAAACTGATATTCAGGCAAATAAAGAAAGCGCTTTAGAGCTTAAACATCAAACCAAAAGAATCGGTCAGAATGTTTTTAACGCCTTTGAGGCCGGCAGATTGGATGAATTCGGCAGTTTAATGGACGAACACTGGCATATCAAAAGAAAAATATCCGTGAAGATGAGCAATGATATGTTTGATGAAATTTATGAAAAAGCCAAGCAGGCCGGGGCGCTTGGCGGCAAGATCGTCGGCGCTGGCGGGGGAGGATTTTTTTTGATTTACTGCCGGGAAGGCTCGCAGGATGCCGTCCGCAAAATATTTTCCCAATATGGATTGCGTGAAGTGCCCTTTTCTATGGATTCCGCCGGAACGCAGGTTTTAATGAATAAGCCAAGAACGTTTACTATATGACCAGGTAGTAGAAAATTTGATTAATAATTTTGCTTTAACAAATAATTTGTAAAAACAATGTATCAGTTGTATAACAATCATTACTGCGACAAAACGGCTATTATTAAAAAGCAATCAAGTTTTTCACTACCTGGATGATTTTGAAAAACAAAAAAGCGCTAATTACGGGAGGTAACGGCGTTATTGGAAGAACTATTGCCGAGTTTTTTGAACGGGAAGGATGCGATGTTATAACAGCCAGTAGGTCCGGCAGTTATCCTGTTGATGTTGCTAATCCAGAGAGCGTTAAGAGCCTTATGAATTTAGTTGAGAAAAAATTCGGCGGGCTTGATATTTTAGTGACCGCCGCAGGCACTTATGGCGAAATCGGCTCTTTGGAGAAATGCGACGAAGACAAGTGGTTTGACGCAGTAAAAACGAATTTATGGGGTACATTTCTTTCAATAAAGCACGCCTTGCCTTTGCTCAAAAAAAATAGTGGCGGGAAAATAATTGCTTTCGCCGGTGGCGGGGACGGCCCTCTGCCAAATTTTACTTCTTACGCAAGTTCCAAAGGCGGGGTTTTACGTTTGGTAGAATCATTGGCGCAGGAGTTTTTGCCTTACAGCATAGATATCAATGCCATCTCGCCTGGCCTGGTTAATTCCGACTTTCAGCAAGAGTTAATCAAAGCTGGCCCGGAAAGGGCGGGAGGCGAGAAGTATAAAGTCGCCTTGAAAGAAGCATCCGGCGAGGCCGAAACCGTTTCTCCGGAACGCGCCGCGGGATTGGCTGTTTTTCTGGCTTCCGAAAAATCCAACGGCATTACCGGCAAAAATATCAGCGCTGTTTGGGACAAGTGGGAGGAATTTCCAAATCATCTTGAGCATATTAAAAAGTCGGATATTTATAATTTAAGACGCGTAAGACCAAAAGAACGCGGCTATGATTGGTAAAAAATACAATTTTGGGATAATCGGAGCCGGCCGCATGGGCGCGCGCTGGGCCAGTGTATTAAAAATGTACGGGCAGGCGTCTTTACGGGCTGTCGCTGATCAAAATTTGCCTGGCGCTAAAGAATTAGCCGATCAGTTTAAAAATTGTCGAGTTTTTTCTGACCCGCGGCAGCTCTTAAAAATTAAAGATATTGACGCGGTGGTTATCGCTGTCCCGCATAAATTTTTAGCGCCGCTCTCAATAGAAGTATTGAAAGCGGGAAAACATGTTCTTTCTGAAAAGCCCGCCGGCGTAAGCTCTAGAGAGCTGGCCGAAGCCGTAAAAACAGCCAAAAAGCGGCGTTTGTCTTATATGGTGGGCTTTAATCATCGTTTTCATCCAGGCTACCTTTTGGCAAAAAAAATTATTAAAACAAAAAAAATCGGCGATATTTTATTTATAAGAGCCAGGTACGGTTTCGGCGGGCGTCTGGGTTATGAAAAAGAGTGGCGGATGAATAAAAATTTTAGCGGCGGAGGAGAACTTTTGGACCAGGGCGTCCACATGATAGATCTGTGCCGAATGTTTTTGGGAAATTTCCATAAAGTTTGCGGGCTTGCCGAAAATCTTTACTGGAATTCTTCTGTGGACGACAACGCTTTTTTGATTCTTAAAAACAAACAGAATCAAATTGCCTCCATTCACGTAAGCTGGACAAATTGGGACCCAATACACAACTTTGAGATTTACGGAACACTGGGTTATATTCGGATTGAGGGGCTTGGCAACGCACCACATAGCTATGGAAAAGAAAAACTAACTCTTGGCTTAAGGAGCAAGAATTATTTTGATGCGCCGAAAGAAAAAGAATTTCTTTGCGGCGCGGATAGAAACCAATCTTTGCTGAAAGAACTGCAAGAATTTATATCATCAATCCGCGAGAAGAGAGTGCCGCGGCCTTCGGGAGAAGATGGATACCAAGCTTTAAAAATAGTGGAAAAGATTTATAAAAAATAATTTATGAATAAGAAAAAAATTTTGGTTACGGGTATCGCCGGTTTTATTGGAAGCAATCTTGCTGATAGGCTTTTAGTAGCAGGGCACGAGGTATTAGGAATAGATAATTTATCTTATGGTTTAAAAGAACAAATCGCGCCGGAAGTAATTTTTCACAAGCTGGATATCCGGTCAAAAGATATTTATCCTCTGTTTGAGGGAATAGACATGGTTTTTCATATGGCGGCAAAAAACTGCCTTTCTGACTGCCAAAAAGATCCGGTGGAAACGGCGGATATCAATGTCGTCGGCACGGTGAACGTTTTGGAGGCGGCCAGCCGAGCCAAGGTAAGAAAGGTCATTTACGCGGAAAGTTCGGACATGTATGGCGGCTTAAAAACCTTCCCGACCAATGAAGAAAAAATACAGCCCGAAACTTTTTACGCGAATTCCAAAGCCGCAAGTCATTTTTTTGCCCAAAGCTACGTAAAATATCATCAGATGAATATTACTGGTCTCCGCTATTTTAACGTTTATGGTCCGCGGCAAGACTGGCAAAGAACCGACCGGCCGATCGTGAGCGAATTTATTATCCAGCTTTTGCGCGGCGAGAGGCCGATTTTATACGGCGAGGGTAGGCGCAGCAAGGATTATATTTATGTGGATGACATTAACGATTTTCATCTCTTGGCAATGGAAAACGACGCTACTAATGGCGAGGTATATAATTTAGGCAGCGGCACAGCTACTAGTTTTAAGGAACTTTTGGACACCGTACAAAAGTTGTTGGGTAAGAAAGTGGAGCCTGAACTCCGCCCATCTTTGAGTTTTGGCGTGGAAAGGACAGAAGCCGATATTTCCAAAGCAAGAGCTTTAGGCTGGGAGCCGAAAACTTCTTTGGAAGAAGGATTAAGGCTAAGCATAGATTATATTAAAAAACACGTTATCCCCAAATTATGAAAGCCGTCATTATAGCCGGCGGTTTGAGCATTCGTTTACGGCCTTTAACCAACGACACTCCAAAGCCGATGATAGAAGTCGCAGGTCAAAATATTTTAGAGCGCGCGCTGGAACAGCTAAAAAAAGCCGGGGTGGTGGATATTATTTTAAATACTCATTACTTGGCCGATAAAATTTCTGATTATTTTGGCGATGGTTCTAAATTCGGCCTTAAGATTAAATATTTTTATGAGAAAGATTTGGTCGGCACCGCGGGGGCCATAAAGAGATTGGAAGAAAAGTTAAAAGAGCCGTTTTTAGTGATCTACGGCGACAATGTTTTTAATATGGATTTCGGAAAAATTTTAAGCATTCCGTTTGATGCCGGAAGCTTGGCGTTGATTGCGCTTTTTGATAGAAATATTAACGCCAACAGCGGAGCGGTTGGGCACGTTGTGGAAATTGACGACATGGGTTTCGTGAAAGGTTTTTGGGAAGGCACGGCGCGGCCTGACATTAATTTTATTAACGTCGGAGTTTATATTTTAAAACCGGAAATTTTTAAATATATTCCTGCCGGCGTTTTTTGCGATTTCGGCAAACATGTTTTTCCGGATTTGCTAAAAAAAGGTGTTCCAATTCAAACCTATATTATTCCTCACGGTGAGGCTGTATTTGGAGCTGACACTTTTGAATATTTGGAAAAGACCAGAGAATACTTTGTGTCGCTTAGAGAGTTATAAAAATATATGCCAAAAGATCACATAGCCACATATTTGGACGAAGTCGCTGAAATCGCGAAAAAAATAGACCAAGGATCAATACATAAAACTGTTAAGATTCTGCTGGATTTAAGAGATAAAAAAGGTCGACTTTTTATTCTTGGCGTCGGCGGCTCGGCGGCCAACGCCTCGCACGCCGTTAATGATTTCCGCAAGATTGCCCATATTCAATCTTATTCGCCGACAGATAATGTCGCGGAGCTTACCGCTAGAGTAAACGATGACGGTTGGGACTCTGTTTTCGCGCGCTGGCTTCTGCGTAACCATGTAACGCCCAACGACGCAGTGATGGTGCTTTCCGTAGGCGGAGGAAACGCCGAAAAAAACGTTAGCGCGAATATTGTGCACGCGTTAAATCATGCAAAAGCCGAAGGCGCAAAGATTATCGGCATCGTGAGCCGTGATGGCGGGCATACCGCTAAAATGGCCGATGCCTGTGTTCTTGTCCCCGTCGTCAACCAGGAAAATATAACGGCGCACGCAGAATCGTGGCAGGCCGTTATCTGGCATGCGATTGTTTTTCATCCCAAATTAAAAATGATTGAAGGAAAATGGGAATCAATTCAAAAACCGATACTGTCTTGAGGCGGGCGGTTTTTCTTGACCGCGATGGAGTGATAAACGACACCGTGGACCGCGGCGAAAATTTTTTCGTGAAAGGCAAGCAGGTACGATGGACTGCGCCGTACAGCTACGGCGAGTTCAAATTCAAAAGCGGCGTCGCTGAATCTTTGAAAAAATTCGGCGAACTCGGCTTTCTGCGCATTATAGTCACAAATCAGCCGGATGTGAAATACGGATTTATATCGAAAAAGGAGTATGATCTTATCATGTCTGATCTTCAAAGTTTGCCGCTGGACGATATTTTTGTGTGTTTGCATGCGAGAGATGACGGATGTGAATGCAGAAAACCGAAACCAGGCATGATAGTTGAAGCTGCGAAAAAGTGGGGAATAGATTTAGGGAAATCGCTTATGATCGGAGACGCAGAAATTGACATGGACGCCGGGAAGGCTGTTGGGCTCCGGACTATCTTGATGGACTATGAACACAACAAAGACGTGGCGGCGGATGTGCGTGTTAAAAATTTATCAGAAGCTGTAAAATACATAAAAACAATATGAAAATTTTTATTGATAGCGCCAATTTAACGGATATTGAGGAGGGTTTAAAACGCGGCTTCGCGCAAGGAATTACGACTAATCCCTCGCTTCTCGCCAAAGAGCCCAAGTCTTCTTTTGAGGCACATATCGGAAAAATTATTGAACTGATTAAAAAATACCAGCCGGGAATTCATTTAAGCGTTGAGGTTTTTTCGCGCGACCAGAAAACAATTTTAGAGCAAGCCCAGAAATTTATAAAACAATTTGCTTATCCGCAGATGAGCGTTAAGGTTCAGGTGGGATGGGATGAGTTGGAGACAATTAAAAAATTGAGCGCCGCTGGAATTTCCGTAAATTGCACAGCTTGCATGAGCGTGACGCAAGCGGTTATGGCCGCCCGTGCGGGCGCGAAATACGTCAGTTTATTTTGGGGGCGTATTCGCGATGGCGGATTGGATTTTGATATGCCGCGGGCGCGCGATGCGGCTTTTGCGAAGAAGGCCTTGGACAAAAATGATTTTGATCCTTTCTGGGTTGTTAAATCAACGCGCCAGATTTTGGACCAGGACAAAATTCCTTCCGAAATCATCGCGGGAAGCATGAGGGGCGCGGTTGATGTCCGAGACGCTAGACTTGCCGGAGCGCATATCGTAACCGTCCCTCCCAAATTTTTCCCAGACATGATTTCTCACTTCAAAACCGACCAAGTCGTCAACCAATTTTTGACTGATTTTGAGAAGTGGCTAAGTTAATTTATCAAGAACATTTTTGGGGGATTCTTGCGGCTTTTATAGTTGGTATCATTTGCATTGCTCCGCAAATTGTTTTTATTATTTCCTTGGGAGATCAATACCGCGGCATTCCGATGATGCAGACGCCCAACGAAGAGGCATATCTGGCGATAATCAGGGAGGTCAACGAGGGCCATATCTTAGCCGCGTCTTTCCCGTTTTTTGAATATAAAAATTCCCTGCCACTTCTTCCGCCGACCATACCTATTTTCTACGCGTTTTTTGCCTGGCTGTTTAATCTGAATTTGGTTAATCTCTTAATCGCCAGCAAATTTATTTTACCAGCTGTCTTATTTTTTCTGGTTTATCTCCTGATTTACAAACTGGAGGGCGAGCCAGCCGAATGGCAAGGAAAGTTAAACGCGATTGCCGGAGGACTCGCGGTTGTTCTGGGGTTTGATTTAGTTGATTACCGAACAGCGCTTTCTTTTTTATTCGGAGCGGATTCTCCGCAAAATTTTTTGATATGGACTCGTCCGGTTAATCCAATATCTGGAGCCGTGCTTCTTTTTATTTTTTTGATAGGGCTTTTAGAGTTGGTTGAAAAAAACAAGAAATTTTGGATTTGGATTTCCGGACTCGCTTTAGCGCTTATGACGGCGAGCTATGTTTTTAGCTGGACTTTGGCGCTTGCCGTCACAGGACTTTTGGGTTTGTTTTATCTCGTTGAAAAACGATTTGACGCGATAAGAAACTTGTTAAAAGTCGTCGTTTTGGTGATTATCTTTTCCCTGCCTTACTGGATTATGGTCTGGTCTTCTTCGCTGGCGCCTGGGTTTGTGGACGCGGCGGGCCGGATTGGGACGATTTACACTCATCAGCCGGTACTGAATAAATTTTTATTTTTTGTTTTAATAATTTTTGCGACCGCGTCATTTTTCTTTAAAAAAGAGCTCAAGGGCAATAAGCCGCTCTGGTGGTTATTTTCCGCGGCTTTTATTTTAGGCGGGTTTATTGTTTATAATCATCAGATTTTAACCGGAATTGATGTTTGGCACTATCACTATGTTTTTTACACTATCCCCTTGGGTTTAGTAGTTTTATCGCTTACCCTTTGGCATTATTTGCGTCCGAAATTACCTTCGGTTTGGTTAGCGATCGTTTATGTTATTATATTTTCTTCTTCGGCATTTGGCATTTACACGCAAATGGCGGTTTTTGGAAATAATTTTCAAAGCTATAAGGATTTTCAGCGCCACGCTGCTTTAACAGATTTTTTAAACAGCAGCGGGAAAAATGGCTGTGTTGTGCTGTCAAATAAACATGACGGGCTATGGCCCAATTTTATTCCGGCGTTTACTTCTTGCGACATGTACACATCCGGCGAGATAGAAAATATGGTGCCGCGGGAGCGCCTATATCATAATTATCTTGTTTTATTGCGGCTTAAAGGCGTGGCGGCTTCAGAAATAGATTCCTATCTTAAAAACAACAGGAATGAGGCATACGGTTTTTTGCGCTCGCAAATTTTTGATGCCGATGTTTATCCGGACGCAAAGTTCCGTGAAGCATTTGGGCGCCTGCCGGCAAATTATCGGGAGTTTTTGAAGAAAGATTTTCGCGACGAACTTTTTAAATACCGCTTGGATTATATTTTGTCCGATGGCGCGCTCAGAGAAACAGTTGTTAAGTCTTTGTCTTTAGAAAAGATTTTTAACGTGGACAATATGTTTCTTTATTCTTTCATTAAATAAAAAAAGGGCGGTTAGGACGCCCTGTCGGCGCGGGATTTGAGCCGCGCGGCAACGTATTCTGGAGTGTTTACCTCCCGCCATGCGCTTTCTCTTATTTCAATAAGCTTGTCGGGCGGGATGATGGTATTTTTCATCATCACATTCATCCAGTTCATTTTATCTGGATCAAAATTTTGATCAAGATGGTTTTGCGCGAGAGCTATTTCATAAAGCCTGCTTCCCGGAAATGGGATGGGGATAAAAAATGCGCAGTACGGAGCGCCAGCTTCCACAAGTCGCTTTCCAAGTTCTATGGTTTGGCGAATCTCGTTTTTGGTTTCGTCAGGAAAGCCGATCATCATATTGATTGGACATTTAATGCCTAGGCGGGAAGCAATGCGTACCAATTCGACAACATCCAGTCTATCCAGGTTTAACTTTGCTGTTGCGTATTTATCTAAGATCCGCTGCGATCCAGATTCCACCGGGAAGGAAATCTCGTCAAATCCGGCGTTCTTTAAAAGTTCAAGGTATTCCACATCAATTTTCAATCTACCGCTATGCTTGTGCTGAAAATGAATAAGGTTGACTCCGTTGATGGCAGCGATTTCCAGTCCCATACCAAGCACACTTTCAAAGATAGTTTTTACTCGACTTTTTTTGGCAAGAAGACTGTCATCCTCAAAAAAGAGTTTTTTAACACCGAGATTTCGCAAGCGTTCCACTTCTTCCAAAACGCGCTCCACTGATTTTAAGCGCAAAGAACCAATGCCTCCACTGCCAGCCGAATCCACTTTTTCCATAGAGATATGACAGTAGAGACACTCAAAAGGGCAACCGCGGGATGTCATAATGGGCGCGTAGCGCGCTTTTTGTGGCGAATCGGCGCCGCTTCGAGACGAGGTAATCGCGTCATAATGCTTGAAGAGAAGTTTATCCCAAGCGGGAATCGGTAGGTCATCCAGATTAGCGTATGCGTCTCCCGGCATAACGGCGTTTTTTAGATGTTGTTCGCCTGTTTTATATAACACGCCAGACACTTTTTCAAATCCGCGGCCTCGCGCTAATTCTTCCGCTGTCCTGACAATAATTTTTTCTGCTTCCGTCAGGCAAACGGCGTCCACATGGTCGCTATCCAAAAAACATTTTGCCAGATTTCTGGCGTTCACTCCACCGACAATAACTTTGATGTCAGCGCTACCGCTCTTCGCAATTGCGGCGACTTCCAACGCCATGCGGGTTTGGGCGGTGAAATTTGAATTGATGCCTACGCACGCGTACCCGCCCTTCGCAATAAATTCCCGCAACCGCTCTTGCGACATTCCTATGCGAATCAGTCCGTTTGGCTGCCTTACGGCGCGGTAGAAAGTTTCTGTTAATTCGTCGTCTGCGTTGCCGACAGAAACGTCTAAAACGTCTGTTTCAAAGCCGGCGCGCTGAAGCGCGCTGGCAAGATACAGGAGGCCTAACGAACCGTCCGGCCTCGGAACCTCTATATCCATCAGCTGGTTTGGCGGATATACCAATAGAATTTTTGGATTCCTAATCATTGTTTCCTCCTAAATTTACAAAGATACCTTTTTCATTCTACAGAGTTTTATAGTTAAAGTCAATTATGCTATTATTCAACAACTCATTATTATGAAAGCAGTCATTTTAGCGGCAGGAGAAAGCAAGCGGATGCTGCCTCTTACATTATCGGTCCCCAAGCCGTTACTGCGCATCGGCGGCAAGGTTGTTTTGGATTATATTTTTGACGCGTTGCCGGAAGAGGTTGATCAGGTTATAATTGTAGTCGGGTATCTTAAGAAAAAAATTCAACAGCATTTCGGAGTAAAATATCAAGGTAAGTCCATACGTTACGTTGTGCAAAATACTTTAAATGGTTCGGGCCCCGCATTGCTTTGTTGTAAAGATTTATTTTCTCCAGGCGAGAGATTTTTAGTTATGTACGCTGATGATATGCCCAATCGTAAAGAAATCGCTGAATGTCTAAAGCATGAGTACAGCTGGCTTTGTGTCACAACCAACAACTCCAAGCAGAACGGAGAAGCTGTTGTTTCTGATGACGGTTATATTTTGGAAGTTGTTGAAAAACCGGAGCACCCAGTATCAAATATTGTGGCTGTCGGCACGATGGTTGTAAATAGCGATATTTTTTCTTATGCTCCGATTCAGCATCCTAATGGAGAATATTATCTCACACCATTAATGAGCCAATTCGCGGCATCTCACAAAATCAAAGCGGTTTACGGTAGGCAAAGGCCTGGTTTTCTTTCACCGGATGAAATAGAAAAAATTAATCTTAACATTTCCGATTGGGTATGATTTCTATTATTGTTCCAGCTTTTAATATCGCGAATAATTTAGATAAGCTGCATCGCCGGCTGGTCTTGGTGTCGGAATCTTTAAATGAACCTTATGAAATAATTATAATTGACAGCGGTTCTACCGACGGGACGCGCCAAAAACTTATAAAACTTTCTCCTATAACCGCGGTTTTGCTTTCCCGAAATTTCGGCCGGAACGCGGCATATGATGCCGGATTTAAAATGGCCGTCGGCGACTTTGTTGTGACATTTAGCGGGGATATGGAAAATAATCCCGAAGACATAAAAAAAATCGTGGATAAATTGCGCGAAGGATACGGCGTTGTGTCTGGCTGGCGCCAAAATCGCCAAGATGTTTTTTACCGCAAATTATTTTCTCGTTTCGCGAACTGGTTAGTAAGTAAAATAAGCGGAGTTAAACTGCGCGACTTTCATTCGTCTCTGAAAGGATATCGCAGGGAATTTATTGATGGCGTTCAGATTCTGGGAGAAACTTTTATTTTTATGCCCATCTTTGCCCATGACCGCGGGGCGCGCGTTGCCGAAATAGAAATAAGTTCAGCTAATGGAGAGGCCCAAAAATCACGGAGGAAGATCTCCGAAATGGCCGAACTCTTTTTTGATTTAATCAGCGTGAAGTTTTTGCTTAATTATTTTTCCCAACCCTTGAGATTTTTCGGCAAATGGTCGCTATTTTCTTTGTTTCTGGCGGCCTCGACTTTCATCTGGGCTATTATCATGAAGATATTGGGCATCAACGATTTTAGCACAACCCCATTGCCTGTGATAAGCACTATGTTCGTTGTTCTTTCGGTTACGCTTTTTATGATGGGATTTATCACGGAAATTTTACTGCGCATTTACTACGACCGCAAAGACAACGCCCCTTATATGATTTACGAGGTTGTGAAGAATAAAAAGTAATGCGTCGGCTAATTATCAGTTTCGGCAAATATGGCGCTATCGGAGTCCTCAATGTGTTTTTAAGCTTAGGGATTTTTAATTTTTTGGTTTGGACAACCGGCATAGCGACGGGGTGGTGGGCAGATGTTTTTATAGTGGCGGCTTTTGTCATCACAGTTACCCACAGTTTTTTTTGGAATAAGTTTTGGGTTTTTGAATTCGACAATACCGAGAAGGCAAAAAGAGAATATGCAAAATTCTTTTTGGTGACTGGTATGACTTCCGGGTTGAACACTGTTTTATTTCATATAATTATTAATGTGATAGGAGCGCCTGCGAATATAAACCAAACGCTTTGGGCCAACATCGCTTTGGTTTCGCTGATTCCCGTTTCCGTTTTGGGCAACTTCGCCGGTTATAAGCTGATTGTTTTTAAGAAATAAATTTTGAATTATGAAAATAGAATTCATAGATTTGAAAAAACAATATCAGTCGCTTAAAAACGAATTGGATGGCGCTATAGCGCGAGTTCTGGATAAGGGGATTTTTGTTTTAGGAGAGGAAGTGGAAAATTTCAGCCGGGAATTCGCGCGGTTTTGCGGCGCCAAACACTGTATTGCCGTAGCTTCCGGGACGGACGCTCTTTATCTGTCGCTAAAAGCTCTGGGAGTCGGCAAGGGAGATGAGGTAATTACGGCGCCTAATTCTTTCGTAGCGACAGCAATGGCAATTTCGTTAACCGAGGCAAAACCGGTTTTTATTGATATTAATCCGTTAACTTACAATATTGACGCGGCTAAAATTGAAGAAAAAATAACTCCCAAAACAAAAGCCATTATTCCCGTTCATTTATATGGCCAGCCGGCGGATATGGATGAAGTTTTTGAAATTGCCAGCAAATATAATCTTAAAATTTTAGAAGACGCATGCCAAGCCCATGGCGCTGAATATAAAAATAAAAAGACAGGAACTTTAGGAGACATCGCGGCTTTTAGTTTCGGCCCGCCTAAGCCGCTGGGCGCTTACGGCGACGGGGGGGCAGTGGTTACCAATGACGATGCGTTAGCCGAGAAGGTTTCAATTTATAAAAATTACGGCGCGCCCAAAAGAGATAATTATTTATTGGTTGGCATTAATTCCAGATTGGATGCTTTGCAGGCGGCGATATTGAAGGTTAAATTGAAATATCTTGATAAGTGGAACGAGATGCGCAGAAATAACGCTAAACTATACGATAGATACTTGGAGGGTGTAGCGGAGATTACAAGGCCTATGATTTTAAGCCATAATAGATCGGCTTTCCACTTGTATGTGGTTAGGGCCAGAAATCGGGACAGCTTGGCGGAATATCTCAAAACAAAACAGATTCCCGCGCTTATACATTATCCTCGGCCGATTCATCTTCAATCTGGCTACGCGGCGCTTGGCTATAAAAAGAGCGATTTTCCTGTCACTGAAAGGGCGGCGGAGGAAATTTTATCGCTGCCAATATTTCCGGAATTGCTGGAAAACGAAATCGGCTATATCGCCGAGAATATTAAGAGGTTTTACGGGCTATGATTTCCGTTATAGTGCCGGTTTACAATGAAGAAAAGACGATTGAAGAACTTCATCGCAAAATAGTTGAAACGCTGGGTCGGCAAAATGACGCCTACGAAATTATTTTTGTAAATGACGGATCTACTGATAAAACCTGTGAATTAGCCGCTAAATTGCGCCCACTAAAATTAATATCATTTGAAAAAAATTACGGCGAAACCATTGCTTTGGATGCCGGCATCTATGAAGCAAGCGGCGAGATAATTGTTTTAATGGATGCGGATCTGCAGAATGACCCCGGAGATACGCGGTTTTTATTGCAAAAAATAAAAGAGGGATGCGATGTGGTTGTTGGCTGGCGTCTGACGAGAAATGATCCACTGTCTAGAATTTTATTCTCAAAATTCGCTAACGGTCTTGCGCGATTGGTTTTGGGATTAAATATTCACGATTTTGGTTGCGGCTTAAAAGCGTACAAAAGCGATTACATAAAAGATTTCCGCCTTTGGGGCAGGATGCAGGTTTTTTTGCCGGCCATAGCTAAGGCGAGGGGAGCGAAAATTTGCGAAGCAGTTGTTTCTCACAGTCCAAGAAAAATCGGTTTTTCAAAAATCAAAATGTCTGACATGATCAAGGGGGGTATAGGTTTATTGGGAATTTTGCCTTATAGATATTTTTTAAAACCTTACCGGATAGTGAGGCCAAGCTATGTCATCAAAGAAATTAAAGAAAATAAGTAAAAAAAATCCTGAATTAGCCATTATCGGCGGCGGGATTTTTGGAACAACCTGCGCTATCATTTTAGGCAGATATTTCTCGGTTACTTTGTTTGAGAAAAATTCAGATATTTTTGGAGAGGCTACTTGGGCCAACCAATACCGGCATCACTACGGATTTCATTATCCGAGAAGTGTTGCTACGATCAATGAGATTAAGAGAACCAGAAAAGATTTTGAGAAATTTTACAAAAGTATAATTGTAAGCGTCCCAAGTTATTATTGCGTTTCAAAAACTGGTTCAAATGTTTCGCCGGGAAAATATTTGGGAATTTTCAAGAGATTAAGGATTCCATACAAATTGGAATATCCACCGCGCGAGTTTTTAAATAGAAGCGCGGTCAGCGTTTGTATCCGCGCGCCGGAGGCCGTGTATGACTATAAAAAACTGAAAAACTTTGTCAAAAAAAAGATAGGCACGAATGAAAACATACGGCTCGCGCTCGGTTGTGAGATAATCAGGGCAAAGTTGGACGATGACGGAGCGAAAATACTCAAAATTAAAAACAAAAATCGGATTTACGATAAAAGATTTGATTATGTTATAAACGCTACTTATGCGCGGCACAATAATTTTTGCAGTTGGCTTGGTTTCCCGGGAAAGCGCCTACGTTTCAGGCTCAAAGAATTGCCTTTGCTAAAGCTGAACACAAAACAAAGATGCGCTGTTACTATAATGGACGGGCCTTTTGCCACAATTCTGCCGGTCGGCGAGTCAAAAAATCTTTATACTTTGGGCGATGTGCCGCTCTCCGTGCACCGTAGTGTCACAGGCGTTAAAAGTTCTTCGGTAGACGATGCTCGCTGGGGTAATTACCGGTCTCGTTGGCGGGAGATGAAAAAGAGGTGCGCCCAATGGTTTCCCGCCATAAAAAACGCCCGCTACGCTGGGTCTATGTTTGTTATTCTTCCCACCGAAGCCGGCGCGGACGCGACAGACGCCAGGAATACTGACGTTGTGCGGCATGGCCACGGTTGCTGGTCTATTTTCAGCGGGAAGATTCTGACTGCGGTTGCGGCGGCAAATAAAATACTCGCAGATATTAAAAAAGACTTGAATAAATAATGGATCACATCAATTACTGCAAACAATTTTTGAAAGCGGGCGGCAGGATTTTGGATATCGGCGCCGGACGGGGTAAATTTTTGGCTGGGATGGCTGAGCTCGGTTTTGAAGTTTACGGTGTTGAAACCAACCCCGAGTATATTGGAGGGTATGTGCTCGGAACGCGGGCGGAAGAATTGCCTTTTGAAGACGCGAGTTTTGATTTTGTAAATTGCGCCGAAGTCAGCGAACATGTGGATGACCCGATAAAAATGCTTAAAGAAATTTTCCGCGTTTTGAAGCCCGGAGGCAGGTGCTACATAAGTTTTCACAACCGCTGGGGTGTTTACGACTATCATTACCATTTGTATTTTATCAATTGGCTGCCTCGGCGATTGGCAGAGTTTTTTCTAAAATTATTGGGCAAGCAAAAAAAAGACGGCGGTGCGGGGCGGCAGAAACTTGAAACTATGCACTATTTCACGTTCTGCAAAATTAAAAACATGCTTAAGTCTTTTGGATTTATCTATAAAGACATCAGAATAGATAAAATTAAATCCAGATTCAGAGGTTTTGCCGAGATATTTTCTATAATATACTTGTTATTTCTTAGGCCTTTTTATTTTAATACTTTTCATGTTTTACTTGAGAAACAATGATTAATATTTTTCTTAAGCATAAAGCGGCTTTTCTTAACGCGGTAATCATGGCTTTTATTATTTTCGCCCCCGTGATTTTTTTTCCGTTTGTGATTAAGGATGCGTATCGCGGAATTAATATCGGGAATTTTGAGGTGGACGAGTTTCAATATATGGCAAAGGGCAGAGAAATTTTAGAGGGGCATAAATTAGGAAATATCGTCTTAAGAGAAGGCAAGGACTGGCATAATATTCAGCAAACTTATATCGAGTATCTTTTTATGGCTCCAGTGAAGATTTTGGGGCTAAACAACGCAAATGTTCCTATTGTTTTTTATACTTTTGGCTTTATGGGAACATTGCTACTGATCTTATTAATTTATCTTTTTGTCTGGCAAATTTCTAGCGACACATTGCTTTCTTTGGCCGCGGCACTATTCGCTGTAGGCGGATATACTTTGGTAACTTGGTATTATCCAAATTTAAGTGGGCTTAATAATTCTGATATTAATATTTACAGCCGTCCCTCGGTGCCACTTTACGCGTCATTGTTTCTTTTTCTTTGTTTGAATTTATTGATTAAAAGCACGCAATCTGAAAAATTTTCATATGTTGTCTGGTCAGGCGTGTCTCTAGGAGCGCTTTTTTATACTTATTTTTATGGCTGGACGTTTGCCTACGCGATATTGGGGGCGCTCTTTTGCGTTTATCTTTTAAAAAAAGATTTCAAAAGCGCTAAAAAGGTATTTTTTGTCGGCGTCATCGGTCTTTTGTCGGGGTCATATGTTTTATTCAGTCTTTTTGAAATCACGCATTCAGAAATTGGAAAAAGAATTTTGCTTTTTACAGAAAGCCACGGCAGATATTTTTCATTTAGCAAAATTGCTTTTATCGCGTTGGCGGCGTCTCTAATTTATTGGTTTAGAAATCGAAAAAATTTGGCTTGGCCAATATTGCTTGCGATTTCTTCGGCAAGTTGGATTGTATTGAATCAACAGATTATTACAAACCAATCTTTGCAACCGGGGCATTACTTTTGGTACTTTGTGATACCAATGTCTGCGCTGATTTTGATCTATATTTGTTGGTCGCTCATCCCTTTGGGAATATATAGAATAATATTTTCTCTATTTCTCATTTTTACCGCCTATACAAATACAATTTACGAACAATGGAGAGGCATGAAAATTACGACGCCTTTTAAAGAATATGCGCAAGCTTACCGGCCCATTATTGATTATTTAAATAATAATTTGCAAGGGGGAGTTGTTTTAGCATCCGATCGTTTGTACCGAACAATGATTTTGGTTTACACTCCATATGATTTATTCTGGAATGAATCTGCGCCGGTGTTCAATACTCCCCCGGAAAGATTTAAAGAAGCGCTTTTTGTGTATTTTTACCTTAATAAGGAATCTAGAAATGATTTTTCCGATTATGTTGAGTGGCTAATGAACAAGCAGAGTTTAACAGAATATGAATATCCTTATCAGAGTATTTATTCTATGGTTGAAATTTACGAGTCAGGCCTTAGTGCTGACGAATACCATCGGCGCACGCTTGAACACGACGCGTCTATATCTGAATTAAGGTCAAAAATTTTACCGCGGCTTGCCAGCGAATACGAAGCATTGTTAAAACAACCCGGAGGCGTTGAGAAAATATTAAAAAACGCGGGTGTAAATTACATTTTATGGGACAAAAACCGAAATCCAGAATGGAGCCTGTCTGGTCTTGGTGGGGTGACAGTCGTTGTCGCGGAAGATCCTATCTATCTTTATAAAATAGAATATTAAGCAGCAACTTTGCCGGTTGATTTGTTGTTTTATTAATGATGAGCGGCACGGAAAATATGGAAAATATTGTGGTTGTGGGATTCGGCTGGGTGGGGCAGGCAAATGCGTTGGCGCTTAGACGGATGGGATATCCGGTTTTTTACTATGACATCGTGCCGCCGGTTTTGCGTTACGCCAAAGATAACGCCGGCCTTTACGGCGAGATAAGCCCTCTCCAAAATATTTTGGAACGCGACAGCCAAAATACTTGGTATATTGTTTCTATCGGCGATAGGGTGAAGGAAGACGGAACGCAAGATATAACACTTATAAAAAAAGCTCTGGAGAGTTTGAAGCCGGCGCGTAGCAGAGTGATTTTGCGCTCCACAGTTTTGCCGCAAAATTTGAAGGCGCTGGATTTTGATTTTTACGTTCCGGAATTTTTGCACGAACGCCACGCCGTGGAAGAATGTTTAAACCCGCACTATTTTGTTTTGGGCAGGAAAGACGCCTCGCTGGCTGAACCAAGTTTTCTTTCTGCGTGGCAGCTCCATGCCAGAAAAGTTTTTAAAGGCACGCCCGAACAGGCGTCGTACATTAAATATCTCTCTAATCTTTGGAACGCAACCAGAGTCGCTTTTATAAATGAATTCGGGGACTTAACAAGGGATGAAGCGGTTATTGATTTTGTTTTTGAGAAAAAAAATTATTTAAGATACGGGCAGGCCTTCGGCGGGCATTGCCTGCCTAAGGATCTTTTTGCTTTCTGGAGCGCCCATGCAACGAATAAAAATATAGAGCTTCTCCGCGCGGCATATTTAAGCAACGAGCTCCACAAAAAAAACGAGGTTGGGTACAGTTCTTTGCCGGAATGGTTTTCGTCTTGGGAGGAAGAAGGGGCGGCGCTTGGAGGCATCGGCTCTGGGACGCTTATTTGGAATAAATTTAATTCCATGCCGCCGGTTCAGGCAACGCGAAAGAAGTTAAGGTTTTTAGTGAACGCCGTCGCGCGCGTTATTCCAGAGAGGTCGTTGGGAGACGTTAAGGAAATCTGGAACGATTTGGCGCGCAAAAACGCAAGATATTTCACGAACACCAAAACGCCCAGCGGCCGGGACGTAAACGAATTTGAGCTTCGGAAAACCGGTTTAGTGGATTATGAAAAATATATATCTGGGGATGCGATGCTCGCACCGCTTTTGCAAAACCAGTCTAGCGTTTTGGAAATCGGCTGCGGGCTTGGGCGCATGACCGAATTTTTTCCGCGGCATTTTGCCAAAACTGCCGCCATTGATATTTCCGATGTTATGGTGGAGAGTGCCAAAAAAAGATTGGTTGGCATAAAAAACATAGATCTCAAAATTTCTGACGGGAAAAACATAGCTTTTTCGGACAATCATTTTAATTTGGTTTTTTCTTACCAGACGCTTCAGCATGTCCCAGCGCACGAAATTTTGGCAGAAAAATTTAAAGAAATTTACCGGACTTTAAAACCGGGCGGCATTGCCAAACTCCATCTTCGCGCCGGAAGGGGTCCTTACAAATGGCATTGGGCGTATGGCGTTTCATTAACGCCCGCGGAGGCAAAACAGCTTGCCGAAAGTGCAGGTTTTAAATTTATCAAGCACGAGATAGAAGATTCCAAAAGTTTATGGATATGGCTGGAAAAATGAAAAAAGTTTTAATAACAGGAGGAGCAGGATTTATTGGGTATCATTTATCTAAGCGCCTTTTGGATATTTACGGCAATGATGCCGAGCTTGTTTTGGTTGACAATCTCCAGCGAGGCAGGATGGATGATGATTTTAAAAATTTGCTTAAGGACCCGCGCGTAAAATTCTTGGAGCTGGATTTAACCGACCAGAATTCTTACAAAGAACTTGGCGACGGATACGAACACGTTTATCATTTGGCGGCGATTAACGGCACTAGGCATTTTTACGAAAGGCCTCACGAGGTTATGCGAATAAATACTCTATCTCTGGTTTTTATGTTGGAGTGGTTTAAAAAAGAAAATTCTATTGGCAAATTCTTATTTACATCATCAAACGAAGCATACGCAGGGGCGCTTAATTTTTTTGGTTTGCTGCCGATTCCTACCCCTGAAAGAGTACAGTTAGTGGTCGAAGATACATACAATCCACGTTGGTCATATGCGGCAACAAAACTTGTTGGCGAGCTGTTTTTGATACATTACGCAAAGATGTATAATTTTAGGGGATTAATTATTCGTCCACATAATTTCTATGGGCCGCGAGCTGGATATGACCATGTGATTCCGGAATTTTCTCAGAGAATAGCCAAGCGTGTTGACCCATTCCCGATTTACGGCGCGGATGAAACCCGTACGTATTGTTATATTAGTGACGCGGTTCGCGCAATGCAATCACTTATGGATTCGCCGAAGACAGATACTCTACCAATTGAAACGGTGCATATTGGTGATTTTCACGAAATAACCGCATCAGAATTGGCGGAAAAAATGTTTAAAGTGACCGGATGGCGACCGAAAGAAATTGATATCAAATTCGCGCCTCCTGGGAGCGTCAAGCGCCGTCTGGCGGACGTTTCCAAGCTCCAAGCCCTTACCGGCTGGCAACCGGAAGTGTCCTTGGATGACGGTCTCAAGCGCACTTATGAGTGGTACAAAGCTCATCCTGATAAAAGTTGAGCTTTTTATTTTTGATAGTTATCTGCTATTTTTAATAAATATGAAAAAAATCGCGGTCATTATAGGGGCAGGCCCGGCCGGCTTGACTGCCGCTTACGAACTTATTCATAGAACCGATATCAAGCCGATAATTTTTGAGAAAAGCGGAGACATCGGCGGTTTAGCTAAAACGGTGGATTATAAGGGCAATAAAATTGATATAGGCGGGCATAGATTTTTTTCCAAATCAGATGAAGTGATGGAATGGTGGAATAAGATTCTACCAATTCAAGATTTGGGTAAGGAATCAATAACTATAAATTACCGCAATAAAAATAAGCAAATTAAATTAACGCAGGATGGATTGAATCCTGAATTTAATGACAAGGTCATGCTGGTGCGCGATAGAAAGTCAAGGATACTTTTTGGCGGCAAGCTTTTTGATTACCCCATAACGTTAAATGCCGGCACTTTTTTCAATTTAGGATTGACGCGCATCATAAAGATAGTAGTAAGCTATATAAAAGTCAGGATATTTCCCGTCAGTCCGGAGATTAATCTAGAAGACCTCTTTATTAATAGGTTTGGGAAAGAGCTTTATCTGACTTTTTTTAAAAGTTATACCGAAAAGGTTTGGGGCATACCATGCAGTAAAATTAAGTCAGAATGGGGGGTTCAGAGAATCAAGGGGCTTTCATTCACGAAAGCAATATATACCGCGATAAAATCAATCATAACGCCGGAAAAAACTATCTCGCAGAAAAATATTGAGACTACTTTAATTCAAAAATTTCTTTATCCTAAATTTGGGCCTGGTCAGATGTGGCGCGAGGTTACTGACAGGGTGAAGGCCGGAGGGGGGGACGTATTTTTGCGCCACGTTCCAATCAAGATAAATTGGGCAGGGGATAAAATAACAGAAGTGCAAGTCAAGAATGAAATTACAGGCGAGTTAAGAACAATCCAATCTGATTATTTTTTTTCTACTATGCCTATTAAAGAATTGGCAAATTTAATGCAGCCGATTCTTCCAAAAGAGGTTCTGGGGGTCGCAAACTCTCTTATCCACAGAGATTTTATGGTTATTGGTTTATTGCTAAAAAAGCTAAAATTAACCGACAGCAAATCGATCAACCGCGCAATTTCTGATAACTGGATATACATACAGGAACCCGACGTAAAAGTGGGGAGAATTCAAATTTTCAACAATTGGAGTCCTTATCTCGTCGCTGATAAAAATACTACCTGGATAGGGGCTGAATATTTTGTAAACGAGGGCGATGAACTTTGGATGAAACCGGATGAAGAAATAAAGAATTTTGTGGCTGATGAATTATCCAAAATTAATTTTATAGACAAATCAGACGTTCTTGACGGCGTGGTTTTAAGGCTTGCCAATGCTTACCCAGTTTACAGCGGTGAATATGAAAATTTGCACATTGTTCGTCAATTTATGGATAAATTTTATAATTTATTCTTGGTTGGAAGGGGCGGAATGCATAAATATAATAGCCAGGATCACTCTATGCTTACAGCCATAACGGCTGTGAATAATATTATTAGCGGTGAAAGATCAAAAGATAACATTTGGGCCGTGGATACTGAAGAAAAATACCGTGAAGATTGAAAATAAATTATTTATCCTGTCTGCCGCAGTTTTTTTAATTTATCTGCCAACCATATTTCTATTTTATAAATTTGCCATGCCAAATTCTTCCGGCCGCCCGTTTCCGGTGTTATATGGAGATTCTGCTGACTATCTGGCTTTGGCCGATAATATTATTAAATTTCAATCATTCACTTTGGATGGACAGCGCCCCGTAGATCATATTACTCCGGGCTACCCTTTGTTTTTAGCGTTGATTTTATCTATTTTCAAAAGCTATTATGCCGTTTCCTTCATCCAAATTCTTTTGGTGGCCATTACCTCCTTTTTAATTTTTAAAATCGGGGAGAAAATCATTTCTTCAACCGCTGGATTCGTCGCGGCCTTTTTATATATTATAAATCCGTCAACATTATACTATTCAATGGTTATCATGAGCGATGTCTTATTTTCTTTTCTTTTGGTGCTCTCGGTGTATTTAATGTTTTTTGCCAATTCAAAAAGAGACAGGGCGGGTATTTTTATTGCGGGCTTGCTGCTGGGCTTTGCTGTTCTTGTGCGCCCCATCGGCATGTTCCTGCCGTTATTATTCGCAACCTTTTACTTCTTTTCAAATAAAAAAATTATAGATTTAAAAAAACTTGCCATCCTGATATTTATTTTTATTACGGCTTACGGCTTTGTCTTGACACCCTGGATTTTAAGAAACAAGATATCTAGCGGAGTCTGGGGGATTTCATCACTGGGCAGCTTTAATTTATTTAATTATAATGTCCCGTTATTTTTATCGGTTAAATATGATAAGGATATAAAAGAAATTAGAACATCGCTTTACGAAGAAACCAACGGTTTGAATGAACAAGAAGCCAAACGATTTGAGCATTCCAAAGAAATACAAATTATCGCTCTAAAACGCATTTTTCAAGACCCGTTGGGCTACGCGGTGTTTCATTTAAGCAAGATATTCCAGTTTTTGGGAGGGAACAGCTCGAAGAATTTCTACGTAGATACGATGGAAATTTTACGGCATAAATCCAGTCCATTCCCGCATATCGCGCTTATCGACCTTATATTAAAAAAAGAGATAAGGCTTTCTTGGGAGTGGTTAAAATCCCAACATATTTTTAATTTTGAATATTTGATTTGGTTTGTGATAGTAATGTTATCTTTCGCCTCAATCGTATTCAGGAAATATAGATGGCAGGCTTTATTATTTGTTTCAATTATTCTTTACTTCGCCGTTTTAACTGGGCCGGTTGCTCATGTTCGTTACCGATTTCAGGTGGAACCGTTTATGTTTTTATCAGCTCTATTGGGATTTCAGAGTTTCAGAGAAAGAACTTTTTTATTTCCTCGCAGACGCGCAAAACATCCTCATCCGTCAGTGTGAAGGCCGAAGGAAGCCAGAGGGATTTTGGCAAGAGCTCGGTGCTTACCGGAAAGTTGTCGTCTGGAAGCTTGTAGGGCGGCTGGCGGTGGATCGGGTGCCAATATTTTCTGCAGTCAATATTTTTGCCGCGCAGATATTTTTCAAGCTCGTCCCGTTTGTCCGTCATAATATCCGTCCACTGCGGCGTCTCTTCGTCCGTGGACGGGAAAACCTTTATTTCTTTAATATCTTTTAAATTTTCTGTGTAAAGCTCATAATTTCTTTTCATTCTTGCCAATCTTTCTTTCAAGTGCGCGAATTGTCCAAGCCCGACGGCGGCCTGCAAGTCCGTCATGCGGAAATTGTAGCCGACGGTATCGTGCGTATCGTCCCCCCCCGTTCCGCGAACCGGCCTCCCCTGATCTTTTAATGGGCGGAGACGGGAAAAAATTTCATCGCTATTAGTCACAATCATCCCGCCCTGTCCTGTTGCCAAGGTTTTATTGGCGGCGAAAGAAAAACAGCCCGCATCTCCCAATGTGCCCAAATATTTACCATTATGTTTTGAGCCAAGCGCTTCGGCGGCGTCTTCTATTACGAAAATATTTCTAGCTTCGGCGATTTCCAATATTTTTTCCATATCCGCGCCCCGCCCGGTTACATGCACTGGCACAACAGCTTTGGTTTTTGACGTTATGGCTTTTTTTACGGCCTCAACGCTCACTGTGAGCGTTTCCGGGTCAATGTCCACCAATATAGGTTTTGCGCCTGTAAGCTCCACGGCGTTTGCTGTTGCGATAAAAGTCGCGTCCGGCACGATTACTTCGTCTCCGCGCCCTACGCCAACCGCTTTTAAAGACAAAAAAATCGCGATTGTCCCGCTGGTTGTGGCCACCGCGTGCTTCGCGCCCAAAAAAGACGCGATTTCTTTTTCCAGCCGTTCAGCCAGCGGGCCTTCATTTATAAAGTTGGCGTCCAGCGCCTGCTTGATGAACGCGTAATCTTCTTTTTCAACTCGCGGCTGCCACCAAGGGATTTTTTTATTTTTCATAAATTCTTGCTTTGGGAAGAGGCATTATAAATTTCCCTTTGTATCCGTTTTTGCGGAGTATCTTCATAAGCTCTTCTCCGATATGCCAGGAAAGAATAAGCGCGTAGTCAGGCTGGTCCTTGAATAATTTATTCTCCTCAAGCACGGGAATATGCGTGCCGGGGGTGAAAAGCCCGATTTTCGGCGACCCGGCTTTTTCCACGGAATAATCCAAAATTTGGTTGTCTATTTTCGTAAAGCCAAGAAGGGTGTTGGAACGGGCGGAGCTTGTTATCCCCGCTATCTTCGCGCCCCTTTGTTTTAAATCAATCAGCAGTTTTAGCAGATTATTTTTCGCGTTTATCGCTTGCGCTCTGAACCGCCCCCAGCTTTTGGGGTCGTAAAGTCCGGCTTGCACCTCCCTGCGAATGAGTTTTTTGGCGCGCTCGGACATCGTCTTTTTTCCGGTTGCCGCGCAAGCTCTTATGGACCCGCCGGAGGACGATATGCGCTCTGCGTCAAGCAAACTCATCCCGGCAAGCGCAAAAAGTCTGATTAAGGGCTTGAGCGAATAAAACCGCAGGTGTTCGTGGTAGATCGTGTCAAACTCAAATTTTTCAACGATATCCATAAGATATTGCGATTCGGAAACAAACACCCCGTCCGGCGCGAGCACGCTTTTTATGTTTTTTGTAAGCTCCAAAGGATTCGGAATGTGCGCGAATGCGTTTGTTGCGGTCACGATTTTAGCTTTCCCGTATTTTTTTAATATTTTCTTGACGGTGTCTTTTGTAAAATATTCCTGTATTGTCGGAATGCCGTTCTTGTTCGCGACCTTCGCGGCATCCGTCGGCTCAACTCCCAATACTCTCGCGCCTTTTTCTTTGAAGCCTTGAAGAAGTGTCCCGTCGTTTGAGCCGATATCTATAATCAAATCTTTTTTTGAGAAACTATGTTTTTTTTCTAGAGAATCAGCGAGCTCCCGGAAATTCCGGATAAGCATATTTGTAAGCCCGGTGCGGTACGGATAATTTTTCGGAAAGACCAGATTCGGATCCGCAATATAATCCAGCTGCAAAAGCCCGCATTTCCTGCAGCGGCAGAAGCGGAGCGGATAAGTCGTCTCCGGTTTGCCCAGTTGTTGTTTTGTCAGATACGCCTGCACTATTGGCTGATGCCCCAAATCCAGAACCGATTCCAGCTTTTTATTCCCGCAGATTTGACATTTCATAGGTGTAAATATAACCTATTGCATTTAAATTGGTTTTAGTATATACTCTATACTCGTAAGGATAGATCTTTTATAACACAACATAAACCCAAAAAACGAAGGAGGGACGGCAAATGGACATTCCTAAGAGGCTTCGTGGAGTAAAAGGGGTCGTATTTATTGGAAAAGACCATTTCGGAGATAGTTCTTGTTTGAGCTCGCCCACACGGTGGGAGAAGTGTTCGGATTACGAGGACTGCACCATTGATATGTTTTTAGGGAAGGAAGGGAATGATTACTGCCTTCATCCCGAGGAGACTACACCCTCACAGCAAGATTATTGTTTGATATGGTGGAGAATGCGTGAGGCTTACGAAGTGCCACATATTGCCGCAGTCTTTATTCCTCATGGCATAAGTTGCAAAAGCGTTTGGGGGATTCCACTCAACCCGGGCGAGCCATTAAGTCTGACATGGGAGCGATACCCGAATTTGACTAAAGCGGTCAAAAGGACGCATGAAGAGGCGGAAAGGGAATTCAATGTTCAAGCGTTCCATTGTCATGATTTTTTCCACGCTTTCCGCGTAAGCAACTGGGCGGAGCAAATCGCGCCCGACCCGGAAACGGCCAGAAAAGCTGGAGTTGCCGGACTTTTGCACAACGATGACCGGATTTTGCAGGTGAACCTCCGTCTGGGTTTTGCTGGAAAGGTCCCAGAGAAATTGCGTGTTCAGATGATGAATGGTTGGCTGGATGCCGAGCCCGTTGGGACATTTTTACCGGAAGAAAGAGCGGAAATTATTGACGCCGTGCTCAAGCACTCTAACCGGAATGGTCCGAATGACAGCTTGGTCTTGATAACCTTAATGGATGCTGACAGATTGGTTAATCTTGAGGCCGACTGCATTATCAGAAACGGACAATATTTTGGGAACAGTTTGAGAGTTGTTGACCCGGTTTATCTTTTGGACGATCCGAAAGCCACTTTTCGGGATCCGCGTTCAATTCTCCGGACGATGCCGGAAAGGTTCGACTGGGAAAAAGAAGGCGGGTTCGTGGGGCTCCGGCTGCCGAAAGCCCGCGAGTTCGCAAAGAGGCGCTTTGCGTTCTGGCGGCTGTTTATCCAGGAAACGATTGAGCAGATAAAAGAATCCGGTGCCGTCCCATTCCCGGATTTTGAGAGCTAGAATTCTAGCGAGCAACCGCCAGCCATGCTGGCGGGTTTTTATTATTATGTTAACTTATATCGTATCGCATGAATAAAAATTCCAATCAATTAAATTCTCCGCAATACGACAAATCTATGCTCAAATCGGTTGGCAATAATGTTTTTATCAGCGCGAATGTGGAAATCAGAAGGCCGCAGATGGTTGCGGTCGGGGATAATGTTGATATTGACTCCGGTTTTTATTTGACGACTGGCGCTGAAATTGGAGATTACGTTCACATAGCCGCTTACGTCGCGGTGATCGGCGGGGCAAAAGGATTTTTGAAAATGGGGAATTTTACTAATATCGCTGTCAGCGGAAGAATCATCTGCGTCTCGGACACTTTTTTGGGCGACGGGCTTATCGGCGCGCAGGGAATACCGGAAGAATTCCGGAAGCTAAAAATCGCGCCAGTTGTTTTTGAAAATTTCGCCAATGTCGGCGCGGGGGCGATTATTCTGCCCGGGGTAACGCTCCGCGAGGGTTCGGTTGTCGGCGCGGGAGCCGTTGTTACAAAGGACACGGAGCTGTGGACTATTTACGCCGGGAGCCCCGCCAGGCCGATTAAAAAAAGGCCCAAAGAAACAATGCTGGAATACGCCGCGAAGCTCGGGTATCCGAACGGTCGCAAAACCTGAAACATGAAACCTGAAACGCGCAATATGCGAATTTTATTCATCACTTCCAAACTAAATTTCAAAACCGCCGGCGGCTCAATTGAGGAGTTGGATTTGCTGATGCAGACCCTCCAGAATTTGGGGAATGACGTAAAAACCGTAACCGCTTTTTCGGCAAATAATGTAATTCCCGAGAAGCGCCCATACGAAGTCATAGAAGAGCAAATTACATCCCCGCGCCTTTTGGGCATCGCCTGGCAGCTTTATAAAATTTTAAAAAAATACGAAAAAATGGCCGATATTTTCCACATTGACGGCCATATTTTTTTATACGGCGCCGGGCTTTATAAACTTCTTGGCGGCCGAGTTTCGGTCGCGGCGTACTTTAATTATTACCTTATGTGCTGGGAGGATACGGCGATAAGTTTGACCCCGCTGCCCAAAGAAAATATTTTTATCCGCGCAAAAAAGAAAATCCGCTGGCTGATTGAAAAATACATCGGCATGCCGCTTGCCAACCGCATTGACCTTTTCGCTTTCGTGAGCCCGAATCTCAAAGCCGTTTATGAAGATTTTGGATTGAGGCGCGATCCGGGAACTTTTGTGATAGGCGATTTGATTGATTTCCAGAAAATAATGCGCGAGAACGGCATCAGCGAAGATTTTTATCTGAAAAGAAATAAACGCGCGGGGCCTTTCCTCCTTTTTTACTCCAGCCGGATGATTCGCGGGAAAGGGTTTGATTTATTACTCCATGGATTTGCTAGAGTCAAAAATAAGGAAAATTTTAAAATGGTTTTAACCGGAACGGGGCCGGAGGCGGAGACGCTCAAAAAAATGGCGAAAGATTTGGGAATAGAAAAATATGTGGAGTTTCCCGGGTGGGTTTCGTGGGAACGTCTGCTTCAATACAACAAAGAGGCTGATATTTACATACAAACCGGCTGGAAGCCGGAGGGCACTTCTATCTCCCAGCTCTATGCCATGGCTTTCGGAGTGCCGTCTATTTTGCCGGGCGGCGGGGGGCTTGAATGGCAGGCGCGTGATACCGCGATTTATGTCCGAAATGGCGACCACGACGGCCTGGCGCGCGCAATAGAAAAACTTGCGGGCGACTACGGCCTCCGCGCCACACTTTCCAGAAATTGCTACAAGCGAATTCGTGAAGACTCAATGGATTACAGAAAACAAATCCCGATTTGGAATGAAAAACTCTGGAAACTTGCCAAGAAGTAAGAAGCTTTACTTTTTTTTTATTTTGATGTACTCTCTTAAAAGAGTATAAATTAAAAGGAGGATGTATGCCGCTATTCAGCATAATTATTCCAGTTTACAATACAGAGAAACATTTGCACGCAAGCGTAGAGAGTGTTTTAAAGCAGAATTTCAAAAACTGCGAAATTGTTTTGGTGGATGATTGCTCAACGGACAAAAGCTGGGCGCTCTCTCGAGCATTATCTAGAAGTATTCCTAATGTAACAGCCGTTCGTCACAAGGAAAACCTTGGCGTTGGAGCCGCAAGAAATACCGGCATAGATTCGGCGACAGGCGATTACATTATCTTCTTGGACAGCGATGACAGGTTGGCCGATGGAGCGTTGAGCGGGCTTGCGCAATTGATTCGCGAAAAACCGGAGATGGATATCGTAGCTGGGAAATTTGTCTGCGAGCCGGACATCAACAGCGAATTTAGTTTTGAATACTTGTTCGGAAGAAAAGGACTGCAAGATAAGCCGACAGAAATTGCGGGGTATGTTCAAAACCCACGCGGTTTTACAAGCGTGAGCTGGTGCTACGTCATTAACAGAAAATTTTTGCTTGAGCAAAATCTCCGCTTCCTCCCCATCAGGATATTTGAGGATACGGTGTTTGTTGCCAAGCTATTATGCCTTTGCAAAACCTTTGCTTTGCACGACCGCACTTTCTATATTCATAAAATCAGGTCCGGGAGTGTAGGGCAGAAGATGAGTTATGGTTTTGCCTCCGCGGGGCTTGCGGCGATGAATGAGCTTACTGAATTTCTCTCTGAACGCGACGGTTTGCTCACAAGCGCCCAAAAAAGGTTTGTGCTCTCAAGAATCGGCAACATCAGAGATGTTTTTACTTCGTGCCTTTTTATGCTTAGCGATGAGGAAGTATACAACTTGTCGCCGCGTTTTGTGGGTCATAAGCTGGCAGTTGCGGCAAAACTGCTCGGTTTAGCCGGCAACTTAAAGGGAAAAGAAATTTATATTTTCTGCGCCGGCATTTACGGAGATTCTGTAGCGCGGGCGCTCTCTGGCGCTGGATACCGCTTGAAAGGGTTTTTGGATAATAATGAATTATTGCATGGCTCCAGGATTTTTGGCCTGGCTGTAAATTCGCCAAAAATTTTAAGCGAGAAATCAAGACCGGTTCTGGCAAAAACCGCCGTTATCATCTGTAACCAGTTTCAAAAAAACATTGATGCGATATCCGGCCAGTTGCGGACACTCGGCTTGCAAAAAGAGCAAATAGTATTAAGTAATATTCTTGAAATTATATAAAAAAAGAGCGCACATTGTGCGCTCTTTATTTTTTCTATTTATAGGATTCTATCGGGATGGGCTTGTCTGTCTGAACGCCAGCCGGAACATACGGAGTGCTGTAGTCTCTCCCGCCGCAGTAGGCGCATGCCGCTAGGTACCCCTTTTTGCCTTTCCTTCCCTGCATACCCATCATCTTGGTTTTCAGGGCAGACATGTCCATGCTTTCCTCCGGTAGATCTATAATGTCCTCGCTCTCGAAGGGGATCGCGTTAAGATTATGCGCATTTGCGGAGAAAGGGCATCTGTACAATTTCCCGTTTAGCAAGCTCAATACGTCGCCCACGCAGCAGTTCTCAAACATATGGACGAGTTCGCTTTCTGTCTTCCCGCGGTATTTTATCGTGCCGCTGTCTGTCCAAAAGGTCGCAAGATGCGTGACGTACGCGATGCTGTTGGATTCCAGTATTGCGATCAATCCGTCGTGTTTTTTGGACTCGTTTACATTGGCGTAATTAGTGATATCAAGCTTCACTTTCGCGTGCTTGAGGCACGACAAATTTTCGTCCTTGGGGATAATCGTCGCGTTTGTGTAGACAACAACGCTATCGGCACTATCGTAGGACACAAGTTTGTTTATAACTTTGTAAAGCTGCCTATTTACGAACGGCTCTCCCCCAAGCACTCTGAATTCGCAGACGCGGTCGATGCACTTCATCAGTGTATCAATCGAGCCCAGAAGCAAGTCCAAATCGCTGTCTTTCGGATCGACGTAGTATTGCATTAGATTAGCGCAATCCTTGCATTTCATCGAGCAGCGCTCCGTGACCACGACGTCGATGTATTTTACGTCCAGAATGTTTCGGTTTGTGTTGTCCGCAATCAGCGAACTTCTATGAAGCTTTATAATTCTCCGGACCTCTAACGGGTTGTGGTCGAAATCCGGATCGGCTTCCGTAGCTCTTTCCAAGCCCATTGCGGAGAAGTCCGTGTTTTCCAAAAGAGTCGCAGAAGCGTATAGATCCGCAAAATTCATCTGTTCGAGCGTTGATAACGCCGAACTTATGTAATTGTTGCATATAAATACACGCGCATCCGGGCTTAGCTCCGACAACTCTTTTGGGGAAAGCACTCTGACGCCGCAATAAAACTTTTTCTGCTTCTTCTCGTCATTGTCGTAAAAATAGTCAACCCGAATGCCAAGCGCTTTAAGAGCGTAGAGCGTAAGCTTGCTCAAACTGCCGGCTCCAAACAACACAACAGTCGCGGGGCTTGATTTCATTACGCCAGCCAGACTTTCAATGTCATAGTCTTTCAGTGTTCCTTCTCTCATCTTTTTGCCCTCCCTAATTTCAATGTGCTCAATTAAATAACAGCTACTTTATATAGTAGCTTAAAAACAAATAATGTGAAATATCCTTCTATAATCTTTAATTCCGCGGCTTCAGATCCAGTTTCTCCGCGATTAAATCAACATAGGCGGTTAGCGCCTGTTTGTTTTTTTCAACATGTGCGCCGCCTTCAATTTCCCAGATTTTTATAAGATCAACGTCAACACTTTCTTTATAAATTGCCGTCAGAAAATCAATAAGTTTTTTTTCATCGTGATGAAAATTTTCCACCCGTTCTTTTATGAGATACGGCAGATCGTTGATGTTTTCGCATTTTTTTGCCATTGGCAGCTTGTTGTAAAAAACATCTCCGAAAGTGATGATCGGTTTTTTCAGTAAAATCCCTTCCCAACCGGAAGTGCCGGTGATTGTCGCGATAAGCTTTGAATGCTTTATTAGATCAAAACTCCACTCGGTCGGACGGATCAGTTTCAGGTTGGGTATTTTTTTGAGCTCCTTATAAAATCTTCTACTGCGATAGCCGTACATTGCCGGGTGTTCTTTTACATAGAGCTTGAAATCAACAGGCAGCGAGCGCGCTATTTGCTGGATTAGCCACAGCTGGTCCGTGTAAAACTTTGAAAACACCGACGTTCCTGCCTCTGGCTCGTATTGGAGCGGGAAAAAAGCGTAATTTTCTCTAAAATCAATTTCATCGTAAAGATCTTCAAATCCGATCAAAACCCGGGCTTTTCTTTTTAAGCGGTCCCAGACATAATGCCACGGCTTTACCACAAACAGGTCGTCTTTGTGCGGATTTTTCGCGTAGTCAATAAAAACTTTAAGCGTCCAGCGCAGGGATATCAAAAACTTAGCTGGAGCCAAAAACGCAAACTGCCTTCTTTTGCTGACCGGTTTTTTATCCGGAGTGTCCTGGTGCGAGTAGGGAGATGGTTTTTCCCGGAACTCTTTTAAGAATTTTTCAGCGCGTCTTTTTTCTTCCGGTAAAGACATCGCGCCGCTTTGAAGCTTGGCAAAAACGTTTTCCGCGAAGCTTAAGTTTGGAAAATCTTCCGTGAGCGTGTGCAGTTCTCCAACGCGCGCCGGTTTTAAAAACAAAACCCTGACGCCCATGCTTTTCGCGGCGTTTAAAAGAAATAAGGTGGCGATGTCCGCGACTACGGTGAGGATTAACACGTCCGGCCTTTCTTTTTGCAAGAATTTCCATATTGCTTTGGTTTTTACTTGCAAGATTTTCAGCATTTCTTCGTGCGTGTAGGGCGGAGTATCGTAAGGATATTCTCTCAGAAGCTGGTTGCGGCGCACCACCCTGTCCATTTCGATATAGGGCCAAAGATTAGGCATGCCGAATCTTTTTTCAAGCTCTTTTAAATAATTGTAGTCCAGGGGCTCCGCCTTGAATTTTTTATGTATTTCGTCATCCAGCAGCAAGGCGCTGTATTTTATGTCTTTTTGGGATTTTAAGAAATCAAAACTGGCACGCACTGAAACATAGCCGCAAAATTCATTTACGCCGTATTTTTCGCTAAGAATTTTTGCCATGGCGTGCCCGACATATGCGAACCTCCTTTGTAATAAAAAGCATGCTTTCATAAGCTTATTTCTAAAACAAATAAACATACTTTTTAGTTACATTAATAAGCATGAAAAACATCCGCATCATACCGCGGCTGGACATAAAGGGGCAGAATGTCGTGAAGCCGGTGCACACGGAGGCCCTGCGTGTTGTTGGCAATCCCAAAGAATTCGCGCGCCGTTATTATGAAGAGGGCGCTGACGAGCTGATTTATTTGGATATTGTCGCTTCTTTATACCAGAGAAACTTGGATTTCAACCTTTTAAAATCGGTTACCGATGCTATTTTTATTCCTGTGACGGTGGGCGGAGGCATTCGCACCATTCACGATATTAATAATGCCTTGCGTTCCGGCGCCGATAAAGTGGCTATAAATACCCACGCCGTGCGCTGCCCAGAATTTTTATCGGAGGCTGCCAAAGAATTCGGGTCGCAATGCATCGCGCTTTACATAGAGGCAAAAAAACAGCCAAACGGAACCTATGAAGCTTTCACTGACGGTGGGCGCGAGCGTTCCGGGTTCAATGCCATAGAATGGGCTCGGCGGGGAATTGAACTTGGCGCTGGCGAGATTTTAATTACTTCCGTTGACAAAGACGGCACGCGGCGCGGATACGATTTGGATTTAATAAAACAAATTGCCAGTTTTTCTCCGATTCCGGTCATTGCTCACGGAGGCGCCGGAGATCCAGAATCGGTTTTTAAAGCGATTGCCGATGGCAAAGCAGACGCAGTCTCCGCCTCTTCAATTTTTCATTACCGAGATTTTGACGTGGCGAGCGTTAAAAATTATTTAAGAGAAAAAAATATCAATGTACGTGTTTAAAATATGAGTTCCAAGATAATCATTATTGATTACGGCGTGGGGAATCTTCAAAGTTTAAAAAAAGCTTTTAAATTTTTTGGCGTTGATGCAGTCGTTTCTGAAGACGCCAATGAAATTTTGGCCTCCGACGCGATTGTTTTGCCGGGGGTGGGATCGTTTGAGGCCGGCATGCGGGGGCTTAAAATCAGAGGGCTTGCGGAGGCCGTCAAAGCATTCGCCGCCAAAAATAAACCCGTTCTGGGAATTTGTTTGGGGGCGCAGTTGATGCTTTCCGAGGGACACGAATTCGGCGTTTTTGAGGGATTAAATATAATACCGGGCAAAGTTGTAAAATTTCCTGAATTGGCGAACGGCGAAAAAATACCGCATGTCGGATGGAATAAGGTTAAGTCGCCCGGCGGAGGTGTGTGGAATAAAGATTTTTATTTCGTGCATTCTTATATTTTGGATCCCAAAAATCACGAGAATGTTTTCGGGCTTACAACGTATGGCGGGCGCGAATTTTGCTCCGTTGTGAAAAAAGGCAATATTTACGGGACGCAGTTTCATCCGGAGAAAAGCGGCGAAGCCGGTTTGGAGGTAATTAAAAATTTTATCAATCTTATATGAGATACGGTTTGCCTGAAGAAATAAAATTTTGCAAAAAATGCGTAATGCCGAATACGCGCCCTTCTTCTAGCAATGAATACAAACACACGGTAGCGCGCGAGCATGATTTTATTAAATTTGACGGAGAGGGAGTGTGCTCGGCTTGCCGTTTTTGCGAAGCTAAGGATCAAAATATAAATTGGGAGGAGCGCGAAAGGGAACTCCTCCAATTATTAGACAAATATCGCTCCAGCGACGGATCTTACGACATTTTAGTCCCGGGAAGCGGCGGCAAGGACAGCGTTTTTGCCTCGCATATTTTGAAATATAAGTATGGCATGCATCCTCTTACCGTCACTTGGTCTTCGCATCTTTATACCGATATCGGCTGGAAAAATTTCCAAAATTGGATTCATAAAGGCGGTTTTGATAATTATTTATTTACTCCCAACGGCAAAATTCACAGATTGATTACCAAAAACGCATTCATTAATTTACTCCATCCTTTCCAGCCCTTTATATTGGGCCAGAAAACTTTCGCGGTTAAAATGGCGGCAAGATTCAATATTCCACTAATTTTTTACGGAGAAAACCCGGGAGAATATGGGGCTAATATATCAATAAATCAGAAGAAATTCGCCCCAAATTCAGAAGGTTACCGGCTGGATTTCGTTGATAAAAATTTAAATCCTGAAGAAATATTTTTGGGCGGCAAATCAGTAGCCGATTATTTGAAAGAAGGGATAACTTTAGGAGACCTCGGTTCTTATTTGCCGCTTGACACCGATGTTATAAATAAAAAAAATATAGATGTGCATTATTTGGGCTATTACATAAAATGGGTTCCGCAGGAATGTTATTATTACGCGGTCAAACATACTGGATTTGAGGCAAACCCAGTGAGAACCGAAGGCACATATTCAAAATATAACAGCATAGACGACAAAACCGACGGATATTTTTACTACACGACTTATATAAAATTCGGCTATGGCCGCGCGACACAGGACGCGGCGCAAGAAATTCGCAACCATCATATTACTAGAGACGAGGGCGTCGCGCTGGTCAGAAGGTTTGACGGCGAATTTCCAAAAAGATATTTTCAGGAATTTTTGGAATACCTTGATCTTCCAGAAAAAGAATTTACGGAAATCGTTGATTCTTTCCGCGACCCGCATCTCTGGAAACAGGAAAACGGCGAATGGAAATTGAAACATAATGTGAACTAGGGGATTATATAAATAGAGAACTATAAACCAAAAAGGGGGTTGAAATGATACCTATTTACCGAATGCCGGAGATTCACATTGAAATTACGAACGGCTGCAATTTGGAGTGCTCAAACTGCACCAGGCACATAGGGCACCACAAAAAGATTTTTAAAATGGATTTGGAAATGATTCGCAAGGCCGTAGTTTCGCTGACTGAGCCTGTCGCGGGTTTTCCGCAGGGCTTTCCGGGCACTATCGGCATCATGGGTGGAGAGCCGACAACGCATCCGCAATTTGCCGAAATCTGCAAACTTTTCCAGAAACTGATTCCGGAAAAACACAAACGCCAGCTCTGGACTGATGGATGGGGCTGGGAAAAGTACAAGGCAGTAATCGGCGAAACGTTTGATCCCGACAATATAATTTATAACAGCCATCAGGATACAGATGTTGGCACGCATCAGCCCCTGCTGGTTGCGGCAGAGGATTGCGTTGAAGATAAGGAGTTGATGTGGCGGCTGATCGGGAACTGCTGGGTGCAGTGGAGATGGTCAGCTTCAATTACGCCAAAGGGCGCGTTTTTCTGCGAGGTCGCCGCTTCTCTGGATTGGCTTTTTAACGGTCCGGGTGGATTTCCTATTGAGCCGGGATGGTGGGTTCGTGAACCCAACGAATTTATGGATCAGGTTGAAAGGTCTTGTACGAAATGCGGCGGAGCGGTACCGATGCCGGGAGAAAGTGCGCACGCGGATTATGATCTTGTTTCTCCTTCAAACTTGAAACGGTTGCAAGATGCCGGGTCTCCTCGGGTTGCGCGTGGAAAGTACAAATTGACTGATAAAGTTTTTACAAAAGAAGAAATCCAGGAGCAAATAAAAAAGGGCTGGGCTCCGTATAGCCACCGCCCCTACAGAGTGGACGGGAATTTGGTCAGGTTTTAATCGCTATGCCTCGGTGCTACAATATAGCAGCGGGGCTTTTTATTTTTTATTGTGCGCAATTTTTCAGACAAGTTAATTAGCGGTCTCAATGTTTTTCGTTATGCGGTGACGGAACCGATTTTTTTGCGTTTCGCGCGCGTGAGGCATGAAAGATTCTACCAACATAAAAATGAAGAACCGCTAATCAGCGTTTATATTCCGACTTATAACAGGGCAAAAATTTTAATGGAGCGCTCTGTGCCTTCTGTGCTTGCGCAAACTTATAAAAATTTTGAACTTATTATTGTCGGCGACCACTGTACCGATGACACGGAAAAATTAGTGTTTAAAATAAATGATTCAAGGGTGCGTTTCTACAATATTTCAAAAAGAGGATATCGTTATCCGCCGACTACTGAAAATCATTGGCTGGCTGGCCCGGTAGTTGCGGCGAACACGGCGCTTAAAATGGTCCGTGGAAAATGGATCGCGCGGATTGACGACGACGATGTTTGGACGGATACACACCTTGCTTCGCTTTTGGATTTTACGAAAGAAGGCAACTTCGAATTTGTTTCAGCGTTATATGAAGAAGAGAGGCGCTGGAAAAGAAAAGTAATTGACGGAGAATACGCCAACGGCTCTTATTTTAATCCGAAAAACGAGAGCGGTGATTTAGACCCCAAACTCGGAGGAACGCAAACTTGGCTTTACCGCTCGTATCTCCGCTTTTTTAAATACAATATTAACTGCTGGCGAAAAACCTACAATCGGGTGAACGATATTGATTTGGAAATCAGGATGTATAAGGCAGGCGTACGCATGGGTTTTTTGGAAAAAATAGTGGCGTATGTTCTTCCTCGCCCGGGCGAGGATACGATTGGGTTAGAAGCATACCGCGCCAGCGAGAAAGAAAAATTAGAGCATTTTAAATTTGATGAATAATCTTTATAAAAAAAATGAAGTTTTAGCGATCATCCCTGCCAGAGCGGGGTCAAAAAGGATACCGAATAAAAATATCCGGAATTTTTTTGGGAAGCCCTTAATCGCGCATACGATTTTGCAGGCCAAAGAAACTTCTTTTATTGATCGGATAATTGTAGACACAGATTCTACAAAAATTGCGGCTTTAGCGAAAAAATATGGGGCAGAAGCGCCATATTTAAGACCTGAACACTTGGCGGGCGATAAGGCTCAGGTTATTGATGCGGTCATTCATTTATTAAATAGATTAAAAAAAGAAGAAGGATACAAGCCGACCCACGTGATGATTTTGCAAACTACTTCGCCATTGCGGGAAGAAAAAGATATCAAAGTATGCTGGGATTTGATGAAAAAATCAAACGCGACCACCATTCTCACCGTCGCGCCCACTCATCCACGTCTTTATTATTTGGATAATAAGCAAAATATTATTTTGGCGAATAAGCGCGCGAGCAAATCCAGCAATACCCAGGCATGGCCTCCGGCCTATCTTTTAAACGGATGCTTTGTGTATATAACAAAAACAGACGCTTTAATCCGTGAACGAAATGTGATTACGAAAAACACAAAAGCGGTTGTTTGCGATAGGTGGCGCTCTGTAGACTTGGATACTCCGGAAGATTGGGCGATGGCTGAATTTTTGTTTAAAAATAAAAAGGCAATAGAAAAGCAGATAAAAAAATTTAAATAGCATGAAAGTAGGAATTATAGGGTTCGGTTCCATAGGCAAGCGGCATTATGAAAATTTGCTGCTGCATACAAAAAATATTGTTGTGCTTTCTAAAAGAAAAGACGTCAATTTGCCGCATCAGGTTGAAAATTGGCAAGATTTTAAAAAAACAGGGCCTTATGGCGGCATAATTATTGCGAATGAAACTTCAAAACATGTCGCGACTATTAAAAAGTGCGTTGCTTTAAAGCCGCGGGCGCTTTTTGTAGAAAAACCGCTATCGCATAATTTAAAAGACTTGAACGCGCTGGTTGAACTTTTGCGGAAGAATCGGACAAGTGTTTTTGTTGGATATTGTTTTCATTTTTTCAGGCCGTTTTTTAAAATTAAAAAGATTATAAAAAGCGGGAAACTCGGCAAAATTTATTATATGCGCGTTTCCGTGGGGCAGGATTTAAAAGAGTGGAGGCCGGGCCGGGACTACGGCAAAATTTATTCTGCGAAAAAAGAATTTGGCGGAGGGGTGATGCTTGATTTGGTGCATGACATTAATTATCCGGCATGGCTTTTGGATGATGTTTTGGCGCCAAAGCGGGCGCTGGTGCGAAAAATGTCCGACCTTAAAATTAACACCGAGGATATTGCGGAAAATATTTTTATTGCGCAAAGGACCGGAGTAATGGTTTCTGTGCACCAAGATTACCTAAGAATCCCTGGCCGAAGGTTTCTGGAAATCGTAGGTTCAAAAGGTAGTTTAATGTGGGATTCTTCGGATGCCGAAGACCGCAACAAGATGTATCAGAGAGAAATTAATTTTTTTGTCGGTTTAGTAAAAAGCGGCAAATATTTTTCAAATATGGAAGAAGCGATTCGGGATGTTAAAAACGTGGAATATTTAAAAAAACATGGCAGATAAACTGGCATTTTTGCAAATAGGGCTAGGGTCTATGGGCAAGCGCCGAATCAGGAACCTTTTCGCCAATGGCGAAAAGAATGTCATTGGCTTTGATTTGTCTCCGGAGCGGAGGAAAGAAACCGAAGAAAAATACGGAATTAAAACTATTGATGATTTAACAAAATTATTAGATAAAGATTTTGACGCGATAATTATTTCCACTCCCCCGAATAAGCACGGCGATTATATTCGTTTTGCCCTAAAACACAAAAAACATTTCTTTACTGAGGTTTCTACCAGCGACGACGGCTATGAAGACATTTTCAGAGCCGCTAGTTCAAAAATCATAAAAGCGTCTTCAGCCACGATGCGACATTTTTTTCCCATTAAGACCATAAAAAAATTAGTTAGCGAAGGTAGAATAGGCAAGATATTTGCATATCAATACCACATGGGGCAATATTTACCGGATTGGCATCCGTGGGAGGATTATCGAAAAGTATTTTTTTCAAAAAAAGAAACCGGCGCTTGCCGCGAGCTTTTTCCGTTTGAGCTTTGTTGGTTAAACTGGCTGATAAATTCCCGCGTAGCCAGTATTTCCGGCTCTTTGGGAAAAGTATCGGATTTAGATATGGACGCGGAAGACGTGTTAGCAGCGAATTTGCGGTATGAAAATAATGTTTTCGGCAACATTATGATTGACGCGATTTCCAGAAAACCGGTAAGGAACCTGCGGATTATGGGAAGCGATGGAACTTTGGAGTGGGACTGGCAGGACTGGATCATTAAAGTTTATGACGCGGCGTCAAAGAAAACAGAAGTCATCAACGCGCCCAAAGAAAATCCAGCAGCTGGATACACGACGCAATCCGAAGCGATGCACGAGGAAGAAATAAAAGCGTTTTTGGACGCAATTTACGGCCGCACGCCGTATCCTTACACCTTTGAAGAAGATTTATTAAATTTAAAAACGCTTTATAAGTTAGAAGCAGGCGGAGGAGTCGTATTATAAAGAAACTATTTATTGGAAATTTTGGTTTAATTTAGTAATGGCTAGCGCAAGTAAAATACCGCATAAAAAAATCAGAATATTGGGAATCTGTTCGGATGTTTTTATCACATCCGCCGTGCTTTTGGAAGACGGCAAAGTGGTGGCCGGGGCGCCGGAGGAACGGTTTTTAAGGCAGAAGCTTTACCGCGGTTTTCCGATGCAGGCCATAAAATATTGTTTGGAGGCGGCCGGCTGCGAGCTGGAGGATATTGATTGCGTCGCTTTGGGGTGGAACCCAGGACTTCACATTAAGCCGTCTAGTATGCGGTTTGGGCATGTGCTCCGCTGGCGTGGAGAACATTTGCATGCCATCCCCCATGCTCTTTTATCGTTGGCTAAAACGCATCATGTAGATTATGTTGAACAATCGTTAAAACAGCTCAAAAACGACATTAAAATTATTTACGTAACCCATCACCACTCTCACGCCGCCAATGCCTTTTTTATTTCTCCATTTAAAGAAAGCGCCATTCTCACGATTGACGGCCGAGGCGAAGAGGATACGGCAGGTTTTTTTGTCGGGCGTGGAAATAAAATAGAAGAACTGCAGTTGGTGAAACTCCCCCACTCTTTGGGGCTTTTCTACGGAGCGTTCACCGAATTTCTGGGTTTTACTCCGCATTCCGATGAATGGAAAGTGATGGCTTTGGCCGGGCGCGATTTTAAACAAAATAAATATTATCAGAAGGTAAAAAATCTGGTTAAACTTTGCCCCAACGGCACCTTTGAGCTGGATTTAAGTTATTTTCATTATTATTTGAACGACCGCAACGCTTGGTATTCGCCCAAATTCGTGGAATCTTTCGGACAGCCGCGTTCGCCCGACACTGAATTGACTAACCGGCATTATGAAATCGCCAATGCTTTACAAAGGGTTTCCGAAGAGACGGTGATTCACATGCTAAATTGGCTTCATAAGAAAACAGGCATGGAAAATCTCGCCTTAAGCGGAGGATTTTTTATGAACTCCGTCTTTAACGGTAAAATTACCCAAAAAACAAAATTTAAAAATGTTTTTATATCTTCCTGTCCGGACGACAGCGGCACTTCTTGGGGAGCGGCGCTTTATGTTTATAACCATATTTATAACCGCCCGGAACGCAAAGAAGAGAAACATAATTATTATGGCCCGCAATTCAGCGACGCCGAAATTAAAGACGCTTTGGATAAATATAAAGTTCCTTACAAACGGGCGGAAGATATAGAAAAGCAAACTGCCAGCTTAATTGCCGATGGGAAAATTGTCGGCTGGTTCCAAGGGCAGATGGAATTCGGCCAGCGCGCTTTGGGTAACCGTTCTATTTTGGCAGATCCGAGGGATCCTTTGATGAAAGACAAAGTCAATAAAGCGGTGAAATACCGCGAGGCATTCCGGCCATTTGCTCCGTCCATTTTGGAGGAGCATGTGGCGGATTATTTTGAGTGCAACAAAAGCGATAGGGTGCCTTTTATGGAGAAGGTTTTTATGGTAAGGCCGGAAAAAAGAAAATTAATTCCGGCTGTGACCCATATTGACGGCTCAGGCAGGCTTCAGACAGTAGGCAAAGAAACAAACCCCCGTTTTTATAAATTGATAGGGGAATTTGATAAAATAACTAAAATTCCGCTGGTTTTAAACACCTCTTTTAATTTGAAAGGGGAAGCAATCGTTTGCACTCCCACCGACGCCATACGCACATTTTTTTCTTGCGGGCTGGACGCGTTGGTGCTGGGGAATTATGTTGTAATGAAATGAAAATTTTACTTTTCGGCGGAGCCGGCTTCATAGGAGAATACTTGGCAAAAAATCTAGCCGGTCGCGACGGTTGCGAATTAAAAATAATAGATAGATATTCAAAAGAACGGGGAAAGGATTTAGACGTGGAAATGATAGTGGTTTTAACCCAGCCGGGCTCACCGGTAAGTGATATTTTAATTCCGGCGATTACTGCGTCTAAAAAATTAAAGAAAATAGTTTATTTATCCACCTTGCTGATTTATCCCGATTCTTCTGAAAAACAGGACGAAAATATTCAACCAGACCCGAAAACTGAATACGAAAGAAATAAATATCAAGAAGAATTGATGCTGGAGAAAGCGGCAAAAAAAATCGGTTGCCAACTATGCATAGCGAGACTTAGCAATGTTTACGGAGATGTTAAAAACCGCGGGATTATAAATTATATTATATTATCAGCAATCAAGGGAAACCTGTTGACAGTTTACGGAGACAAGGATAAGAAAATTAGAGATTATATTTTTATAGAAGACGCCGCGAATCTGTTGGAATTTTTAATTTTCTATAAACAACAAAACCTAAAAGAGATTTTTAATATTTGCACTGGCTCCGCTTACAGCATCCAAGAATTGATTGATATGGCAGAACGCGTTACCGGACGAAAAATAAATTTTGAAAAAGGTGCTCCTACTTTGGAAAAATTAATAAATATCGGGGACAATCAAAAAATTCTAGCTTTATCGCATTATAAGCTCAAATACAATTTGGCTCATGGCCTGAAAAAAACTTATAAGAATTATTTGAGAACAGTGTAACGCGTTCTTTATTAACAGCTAGCTGTTTGACCTAAGGTGAATATAATCGGTATCATTTAGATATGAAAAAGCTCGCGGTGTTATTGTTTTTGGTTCTCTTAAGCCCCAATTTAGTTTATGCCCAGAGCGCCAATCTTTCATCTTCTACCACTGCCGAGCTTCAAACTCAAATCCAAGACCTCCTAAAACAAGTTCAGGCCCTACAGCAGCAGGTAACGACTCTTAAAGTTGAACTTGGTCAGCAACCAGAAATAGCGATATCAGCTGTCCCGCCGGGGCTCACCCGTAATCTTTACCGCGGCTTATCCGGAGACGATGTCCGCGGTCTTCAACAATTTTTATCACAAGACAAAGAAATTTATCCGGAAGGGTTAGTAACCGGATACTTCGGACCTTTAACTGAAGGGGCAGTCAAGCGCTGGCAAGAAAAGCACGATATTGAATCATTGGGCATTATCGGTCCTAAAACCATTACTAGATTTAACGAATTTAGAGGACAAACAGCAACTCCAGCTATCCCAGCTCAACCCATTGGTCTTACTGGCACAACAACCATTCCTGCACAACCTGCAACCGCCACTTCAACGCGGCCTCGCCCAGAGTCATGCGCCGCTTCATACAATTATTGCGTAGGCCCAACAGAATGCTCCGCCAATGGATATTATTGGTGCAGAAATAGCTGTTATGGATTCGTTGACGCATGCCTTGGCCAAACATATGTGGCGCCGGTGGCTCCGACTCCGGCACCAACTCCCGCTCCTTCAACGACTACAACCACAACTACAGCAACTGTTGCTACCACTACGACAACCACGACTGCTACTACTACGGCTACAACAACAACCACTACAACTCCTTCTTCCGGTCAGTTTTCAGCTCCGAGTTGGTCTAAATCAGTTTGGACAGGCAGTGAATATGGAATAGTATGGTCACGGGAAGTTCGAAACGGCGAAACCGAAATCTTTTTCGCCAGAACTACATCGGGCGGAATAAAGATTGGGAACGATCTCATGGTAAGTACCGGTCACTCTACTGCCGATGACAACTACGCCATTGCCTGGAACGGCAGCAATTATGGCATAATTTATGAAGACTATTGGGGCAATGTCCCGCTTCATTCCAACACATACAGTTCTTACAGCACCTATTTTTCTAGAATAAATTCTCAAGGGCAAAAATCAGGCGCTGATATCAAAATTGCCACCGGTGGACAATACAACCAAATGAATTTGTTTTGGAATGGTTCCGAGTATATTTTAATTTACATTAATTACCGACCCAATGAAATTCGTTTTAGAAAATTCAGCCCGGACGGCCAACCGCTTGGTTCTATAAAAACTATTAGTAGCGAACCAACTAAGGAGATAGACACATTGTCGGTCGCCTTGGCTGGCACAGAATATGTCCTTTCTGTGAACTATCTTGCGGCTTTCGGTGGCGGCGGCTCTAAATCGTTGCGGTTATCAGCGAGTGGCGATTTAATCAATATACCGACAACCACGACAACAGCGACAACCATTACCTCTATCACCCCCTATTCTCCTATACCTCCTAATCAACACTTGATATCCTCCATCACCCTACAATGGAACACGACTACCAACGACCTCACCTATCGGAGAATATGGCGAAGGTTTGGTGGCGGGGACTGGCTACTTGTTGGACAAGTCCAGGGCAATACCTTTTCGGACCTTAATATAGGAACGGGAACGTACTATTATAAGCTGAACACTTGTTCTACCGTTTCGTACATTCCTTCATATGGGGGAAATGTCTGGGTAGTAACCGATAATTGTGGTCCTGATTCGAACATAATGACTACGACGCTGACGATGGGCGGTGGTGGTTCCGATACAACTCCACCCTCAACGCCAACCGGCCTTAGGGTTTGGCCCGACCCTTACAACCGGAATTTCCTTTCCTGGACGGCATCAACCGATAACATAGGCGTTGCAGGCTACAACATATACCGCAACGGCACGTATCTGAAATCGGCGTGTTGTATTCCTTCCGAGGACGGCAACCTTTTTTATCCTTCTTTGACAACTTACAGTTATACCGTCGCCGCGTATGATGCAGCAGGAAATGTTTCGGCGCAGTCAAGTTCAGTTTCAGCGACAACTGCTGATACCACCCCGCCCGCGATTTCCTCAATACAAACATCAAATATCACTCAAAATGCAGCAACAATTAGTTGGAGCACAAATGAGATTGCTGATTCCCAAGTGGAATATGGCGCAACCCTTAGTTACGGGAATACCACAGCCGTGGATTCTGCTTTGGTAACCGCACATTCGGCGCAGATTTTAAATCTAGCGGGAAGTATCACATATCACTTTCGTGTAAAATCAAAAGATGCCACTGGGAATATCGCAGTATCCGGTGATAACACCTTTATATCTCTTTCGCCTCCGTCGTCTTCTGCTCCCCCTCCCTCTATTAAAACCGGGACTGGTACAGTTGGAGACAGCAAGACATTCAGCTTTGGCACAGGGACTATCGAGTATAGTGTAGGCGGTTCCGGAGTGAGCGGTTACATTTATTCGGGCATTCCTGGATCCGCAGGCCGCACCAGTCCGATATTATATTTTGCCAACCCAACTCCATCTGACACAACTTCTTGCGGTCCCTATCCTTCATCACACGGCTATCAAGGCATTACCAGTATTTGTCAATTTACTAGCGCAGCGAATTATATTTTCAGTAACGCCGAAGATTCCATAAGAATATATGATAAATCCTCTCCTTGTTATCAGGGCATATTGCTTTTCAAACAAAATAATCTATACGGGGGAATAGATCCGGAAGATGTGGATAGTTCAGGCGCCTTACATTATCGCTATTGGTATGATGAGTCGGGCGGTTCTAATTTCAGTAGCGTATGCGCCACTTCCTACAACACAGCTCCGTCCCGAGAAAGATTAAATCAATTAGCTAGCGTTTTGGACGCCATAAAATCGGCATTGGGCGAGCTGCTCAAAATTTTGAAATAATTAGTAAAACTTGCGCTAATTATGCGGAGTTTTATTTATGATGAAAAAAATAGCTTATATTTCAGGCAATCGGGCGGATTTTGGGCTGATGACGCCGATTTTACAGGCCATCCAAAAGAGCAAAAAATTAGAGCTAAGACTTTATACGACCGGCACGCACTTTATGCCTGAATTTGGAGGCACAATTAATATTGTTAAGAAACTTTTTCCGAATGTGAAAGAAATTCCCGTGGCTTTTGAATCGGACGATCGCAAGGGCATGGCGAAATTTGCCGCTCAATTTTTAGGGAAATTGATACCGGTTTTGGTAAAAGATAAACCAGATATAGTTTTTGCTCCTTGCGACAGGGTAGAGATGTTGACGGCGGCGATGGCGGCGCTCTATTTAGGAATTCCTGTGGCGCATATACATGGCGGCGAGAAAACTTCCACGGTGGACGAGTTGGCGCGGCACGCAATTACCAAGATGGCGCATATTCATTTCGCGGCAACAAAGGAATCCGCGGAACGCATAAAAAAAATGGGCGAAGATAAGTGGAGAATTCATATTGTCGGCGCGCCTGTGCTGGACGTTATTTTAAATGAAAAACTGCCAAGCCGAGCGGAGCTTTATAAAAAGCTTAATTTAGATCCCAAAGAAAAAATTATTTTAGTGACCCAGCATCCGGTAAGCGAGGCATGGAAAGACGCCGGGCGGCAAATAACAAAAACTTTCTCCGCCGTAAAATCTTTTGGTTTGCCTATTGTGGTGGCATATCCAAACGCCGACGCTGGAGGCAGAAAAATAATAGAAGTTATAAAAAGAGAAAAAAAGAACCCTCAATTTAGAATTTTTCCACACCTGCAACATGAAGATTTTCTTGCCTTAGAGCGGGAGGCCGCTGTTTGGGTGGGCAATTCCAGCGCTGGAATGATTGAGTCCTCTTCTTTTAAAACGCCGGTTGTAAACGTGGGCGCGCGCCAACTGGGCCGCCAGCATGGGGATAATGTTATAAATGTCGGCTACGACCGCGATGAAATTAAAAAAGCCGTAGATAAATCTTTGAATAATAAAATATATTTGGCGGGGCTTAAAAAAATCAAAAACCCGTGGGGCGACGGCAAAACTGGCCCCAGAGTCGCCAAAATTTTGGAGAATGTGGAGCTCGTCCCCAAATTGCTTGCCAAACAGATAACTTATTAATATGAAAGACATAATTATTCAGGGGAAAAAAGTAAATTATGGGCTGACGCCGTTTATTATTGCGGAGGGCGGGGTAAATCATAACAGTGATTTGGATTTGGCCATAAAACTTATTGACGCGGCGGCGGAAGCCGGAGCGGATGCGATTAAATTTCAAACATGGCGCGCGGAACAATTGGCGACCAAAGCTGGCAAAATGGCCGACTATCAAAAACGCAATATCGGAAAAGAAGAATCGCAATTTGATATGTTAAAAAAGTTGGAGTTAAAAGAAAAATGGTATCCCCAATTAATTAAACGCGCCAAAGAAAAAAATATTATTTTACTTTCCACTCCGCATGGCGGTTTTGAAGCGATTGATTTTATGGAGCGCTACAATTTTCCGGCTTTTAAAATCGCTTCAGGCGACATCACTAATTTGCCATTTTTGGAATACGCCGCCAAATTTAAAAAGCCCATGCTGATATCAACCGGCATGTCTAATTTGGAAGAAGTGAAAGAAGCGATTGAAACAGTAAAGAATGCCGGCAACGATCAGATTCTTATTTTTCACTGCACTACGGATTATCCTTTAGCGCTTGAAAATGTAAATTTGCGCGCCATTGACACTTTTAAAAAAGAACTGGGGGTGCTTATTGGATATTCCGACCATACATTGGGCCGCGAGGTTCCGATAATGGCTGCGGCGTTGGGCGCCTGCATGATTGAAAAGCACTTTACTTTAGACCGAACCATGAAAGGCCCTGACCATGTTGCTTCTATGGAGCCAAGGGATTTTAAAAAAATGGTGGAAGCCTTAAAACGGGTGCCGATCATTATGGGTTCGGGCGCGAAAAAGGCGCTTAAACCAGAACTGCAATATATGAACGTGGCCAGAAAAAGCATTGTGGCGGCGCGCGATATAAAAAAAGGCGAAAAATTCAATAAAGAAAATTTGGCCATCAAGCGCCCCGGCACAGGGCTCTCCCCAAAATATTTCAACCAAGTTCTTGGCAAAACCGCAAAAACTGACATACATAAAAATGCTCTGTTACCAGCTCGTGAGAGTTGGCGTTTTATAAAGCGTGCAAAACGAGTTTAAAGGGAAAACAATTTTAGTCACTGGCGGCACCGGATCCATAGGTTCCGAGATCGTGCGCCAGCTTTTGAAATTCAAGCCGAAAAAAATCCGTGTTTTCGCGCGGCACGAAGACAGGCACTACACTTTAATGAACGAGCTAGTCGCCGACGATGAAAGCTTGCGGTTCGTGATTGGTGACATCCGCGACAGGGACCGGTTGAGAATGGCTATGGAAGGCGTGGATGTTGTTTTTCACGCGGCGGCTTTAAAACAAGTGGCTATGTCGGAATATAATCCGTTTGAAGTTGTTAAAACTAATATCGTGGGGACTCAAAATGTAATTGAAGTGGCGCGTGATTTGAATATTAATAAAGTGATTGGCATCTCAACCGATAAAGTCGCGGAGCCAGAAGGAGTTTTAGGCGTGTCCAAACTTATGGCTGAAAAATTGTTTTTGGCTTCCTATTATTATAAAGGAAACAAAAAAACAAAATTTGCTTGCGTAAGATTCGGGAATGTTTTAGGCAGTCGCGGAAGCATTCTGCCACTTTTAAAAAAGCAGATTAATTCAAAAGGAGAAATAACTATGACAGATCCAAGAATGACTAGATTTATTATGACAGTACCTCAAGCGGCAAGCCTCGTGCTCCGAGCGACCAATATAATGCGTGGGCAGGAAGTATTCGTTCTTAAAATGCCGGCCGTGCGTTTGACCGATTTGATAAAAACAGCCGTGGCTTACTACGCGCCGCTTTGCGGCAAAAAACCCGCGGACATTAAAGTTAATGTGGCTGGTCGCCGAGATGGGGAAAAAATTCATGAAAAACTCTTGGCCGATCATGAAATACCGCGAGTTTTAGAAATGGAAGATATGTATATTCTGACTCCGCACCAAAAAGTTTTGAAGGACGAATACGGGGCGCGTTATCCGGCTAAGCCGTTAAAAGTAAGCAGCGAAAATTTTTCATCCGAATTTGCTCCCAAACTTTCCAAAATCAAGCTTCTGAAGCTTATCAAAGACGCCGATGTCCACCAAATTTAGCGAAAATTTAACTCGGCTTAATTTATTCAGAAGGGCCTTTGGGGAATACAAATCAGAAATAATTTTACTGACATTTCTTTCGTTTCTGAGCGGTTTTTTAGAAAGCGTAGGAATAAGCGCCATAATCCCTTTGTTTTCTTTTGTGAGCAAGGATCAAGCGCCCAGCAGCGACTTTATCTCCCGAGCCATTGAAAAATTTTTTTTCTACGCCCATCTGGAATACACTCTAACCTCTCTGCTTATTTTTATAATTTTGCTTTTTCTGGTAAAAGCCGCAGCTCTTTTTTTGGCTACCTATCTGGCCACGCGCACTACCGTTGCTTTTGAAACTAAAACTAGAAATGAACTTTTCTCGGAAACTTTAAAAGCCGATTGGCCTTATCTTTCGGAGCAGAAAGTGGGGTATCTTGATCAGGTTTTGACTAACGACATAGACCAAAGTTCCAAGCTTCTTACTTATATCAGCTCATCCATAATAGTTTTGGCCAATTTAATCGCTTATGGTCTTTTGGTGGTGAACATTTCATGGGTTGTGGCGCTACTTACGCTAATTTTGGGCGGAGCGGTGCTTTTAGCATTAAAGCCGCTTTTTAATAAAAACACAGAAATCTCGGAGGAAAAAAGCAGAATCTATAAGGAACTGGCGCATCATGCAAACGAAAACGTATTGGGAATGAAATTTGTAAAATCCGCTTTTGTTGAAGAAAGGGTTTTGGAAAAAAGCAGAGAATATTTTGAGAAAATAAAAAAATTAAATTTGAGAGTGTCCGCTTTAAGAAACGCAACCACAGTTTTAATTCAGCCTATAGGCCTTATTTTTGTTATTACCATATTTGCTTTCTTTTACAAAATGACTGTTTTTAATTTCGCTTCATTTGCGGTTATAGTTTACGCAATCAACAAAATTTTCGCTCTTATTCAGCAGGCCCAGTCCAACATCCACACTATCAATGGGCAGATTCCATATCTGGCGAGCGTATTGAAATATAAAAACGAGGCAAAAAAACACGAGGAGCGCGATTTGGGAACAGCGAGTTTCTATTTTCAAAATAAATTGGAATTTAACAATGTAATTTTTTTTTATAAGTATAGAGAACAGAATGTTTTGTGGGATGTTACTTTCTCCCTAACGAAAGGCGAAATGGCTGGACTTATCGGCCCCTCTGGAGCGGGGAAAACCACGGTGGTTGATTTGATTTTGCGCCTTTATTCGCCGCGAAATGGCGAAATTTTACTTGACGGAAAAAATATCACTGATGTCCGCATGGCGGACTGGCGGAAAAACATCGGGTATGTTTCGCAAGACATTTTTTTGCTTAATGACACGATTGAGAACAATATAAAGTTTTATAGCGATGATGTCACCAAAGATAATATGGCGCATGCGGCTAAGATGGCCAATATCTACGATTTCATAGAATCTTTGCCGAATAAATTTGATACCGTAGTAGGCGAACGCGGGATTTTGCTTTCTGGCGGTCAGCGCCAACGGATAATTTTGGCTAGGGTTTTGGCCCGGCACCCGCAGATTTTGGTTTTAGATGAAGCTACCAGCGCGCTGGATGACGAATCGGAAATTTTGATACAAAAAGCCATTGAGGGTCTGCGAGGGAAAATAACTGTGCTGGCAATAGCTCACCGCTTGTCTACGGTTAAAGCTTCGGATAAGCTTATCGTGTTGGACGAAGGAAAAATCATTGAAGAAGGCTCCCCGGAAGAACTTCTTAAAAACAAAGATTCGTATTTTTTTAAAGTTTATAATTTAAGAACAACCTAACTATGCGTATTTTTTTAATACAATGGGGCGGCGATTCTGTGCGGGAGCTTTTTGATGTTGTGAAAGAATTAAAGGCGCGATCGCACAAAATCGTATATTGGGTTGCGGATAAAAATTGGCCATTGGACAGGTCGCAGTTTTCTGGGACTATTTTTCACGATTTGGAGGATGCCATTGAGGGTAGGTCGGCTGCGGCGGTGGATACTTCTCAATTTACACCGCCGGGAGATGACCTGATCGCACAGCTTTACGAGACGGAATCGCTTCTCTTAACTATGATGAACAAGCGTTACGGTCACTTGTCGGTGAGTGAGCGGAAACGCTTTTATTATCGGCTTATACAATACTGGCAGGGGATTTTAAAACATTATCGGCCTGATGTGATTATTTTTCCGCTTGTTCCCCACTCAGTTTATGATCTTGTGATTTATTTTCTGGCCAAGCTCCTAGGCATTAAAACCGTTATGTTTACAGCCACGCAGGATTTTATACGCCTTATGGTAATGAATGATTTTGTTGAAGGAGGCAGAATATTAAAAAAAACAATTGAGGAAAATAAGCAAAAACAATTTTCGCTGGAGGATTTGAGCGATGATCTACGCGGATATTTTTTCAAACATACCAGCCAGGGTGGCGATCCTACTCCGCCAAATATGATAAATATCCAAAAACAATACGGCCGAAGCAGGGCGGCAATTTTGTTGGACGCAATTAAGAGTTTTACTTTATTCTCTAAGGCGGTTAATTACGCAAAAAAGCGATTCGGCTCAAATTTGCGGAAAGAATACCAAGGCTTGGAAAAACCCCCGGATCTTTCCAGAAATTTTATCTATGTGCCGTTGCAATATCAGCCGGAGGCGACCACTAGCCCGTTGGCTGGGAATTTTGCCGACCAGTGCCTTTTAATTGAAACTTTAGCCGCCGCGATTCCAGACAACTGGGTTATTTACGTAAAAGAGCATCCCAGGCAATTTATTTTTTCCGGATTAAATTTCTCGCAATATCGGTACTGTGGATATTACGAAGACATTGCTCGGTTAAAAAAAGTGCAAATTGTCCCGACAACAACCGATACATATTCGCTGATAAATTTTTCTAAAGCTGTCGCAATAAATACTGGCACTGCTGGGTTGGAAGCCGCGCTGCGGTTAAAACCAGTTCTTGTTTTCGGGTATGCGTGGTATAGGGATTGCCCGGGAATGTTTGTAGTGCGGGACACGGATTCCTGCCGGGAGGCAATAAAAAAAATTATTGGAGGCGCTCGGATAGACACTCAGCAGCTTATAAATTATTTCGCGGCGGTAGATAGGGCAAGTTTCCCCGGCTATGTCGAGCCGCATCTTAAGAAACTTTCTACAATCAGCGAAGAAGAAAATGTCGCTAATCTTACAAAGGCACTTATTGATGAAATAGAAACATCATGACTCGCGACAAAATTTTAAGAAATCTACCTGAAAAAATAAATGAACTTTATGAAACCGGAAAGTATTATGTTTCGATGCCGCCGGTTGGCAACAAGGATTTTGAAGAAAGCTACTGGCATGTTGTTGTGGATCCGGACGGAAAGGTGAGAAACAGGCTAAAAGAAAAAAAAGTTTTTTTGGGAGATATTAACTATATACTTGATTATATTTCTGATTTGAAGCCGGGAAAAATTTTAGATGTGGGATGCGGTTTAGGTTGGATGTTATCTGCATTAGGTGACGAATGGGGAAAATATGGCATGGAAATTTCAAAGGTAGCCGCCGAATTTGCCGGAAAATTCGGTAAAATATTCCACGGTCCGCTCTCGAAAAGTCCTTATAAAGATAATTTTTTTAACGTAGTTTTTATGCATCATGTGATTGAACATCTTAAAAAACCGGAAAAAGATTTTAAGATTATAAAAAAGATTTTAAAACCCGGCGGGCTTTTAATTCTTGGCACTCCGGATTTTGATTCAGGATGCGCAAGGTTATTCAGGAAGAATTACCGCTTACTTCATGATGAAACGCACATCAGTTTATTTTCAAACGATTCTATGCATAGATTCCTCCGCGATCATGGCTTTAAAATTTTACAGGTTGAGTATCCGTTTTTTGAGACGCGATTTTTCACGAAAGAAAATTTAAACCGCCTTTTTAATAGAAAAAAAATCTCGCCTCCATTTTACGGGAATTTTATGACTTTTTTTTGCAGAAACAAAAAATGACAAAAATTCTTTCCATTATTCCTGCTCGCGGAGGGTCAAAGGGAATCCCGCGCAAAAATATCCGGCTTTTAAACGGCAAGCCGCTGATCGCCTGGACTATCGGCGCCGCTTTGGAATCGGGCGTGATTGATAAACTCGTAGTTTCCACGGAAGACGCGGAAATAGCCGAGATTGCTCGCAAATACGGCGCCGAAGTCGTAGATCGACCGATGGAATTGGCGGGGGACGCCGTGCTTACGGAGCCAGTTATGTCGCACGCGCTTGAAGTTGTTGAAGCCGCCGGTTACAAACCGGATTATGTTTCTCTGATTCAATGCACCTCGCCGTTTTTAAACAAAGAAATTATTCGCGAAGCTGCTGGTAAGGTTCTGAACCAAGGTTTTAATTCATGCATTACTTGTTTTTTGCCGGATAGGCATGAATTTAAGTGGAGAAAAGAAGACCTCGGCGAACATTTTATCCCTGAACATGATGTGGAGCGCCGCCCAAGGCGTCAAGACTTGCCGAAAATTTATCATGAAAACGGCGCGTTTTATATTACCAAGACTGATTTTTTTAAAAAAACAAAAAATCGCTTTGGCGGCAGTGAAGCTCGCGTGACGGCAATTTTAATGAACGAGACAGAATCTTTGCAAATTGATAACGAACACGACCTCTGGCTCGCAGAACTTTTGATGAAAAAATTTGGCAAAAAATAAAAAAAGGCGCTGTTACATAATTGAAATTATTGGGGTTATAATGATTGTATGTCAGTAGTAGAAATTAACAAAAAGTATGTGGGCGAAGGACATCCTTGTTTTGTGGTGGCCGAAATTGGAATCAATCACAATGGCAGTTTAGAAATAGCAAAGAAATTAATTGATGTTGCCGTGGCCGCAGGATGCGACGCGGTGAAGTTTCAAAAAAGGACGGTGCCTGCGGTCTATAGCCAAAGCGAACTTCAAAAACCACGCGAGGTTCCTCACGATATTCTTGTGTCAGCGATGCGCAGGAACATATTTGGCAAAGATGTTGTGGCGCGTTTTGCCACTTCAAATTTTTTAGATACCCTTAATGGCGATTTGAAATGGGCGCTGGAATTGACTGAAGACGAGTATCGGGAAATAGATAAATACTGCAAAGAGAAAAATATTTTGTGGCTTGCCTCGCCTTGGGACGAAGCCAGCGTTGATTTTTTGGAAAAGTTAGATGTGCCTTGCTATAAAATTGCTTCTGCAAGTCTCACAGACGAAGACCTCCTAAAACATATCCGATCAAAGGGCAAACCCGTTATTTTGTCCACCGGCATGAGCACGATGGAAGAACTTGAACGCGCGGTAGAAGTTTTGGGAGAAAAAGATTTGATTATTTTGCACTGCGTTTCCACTTATCCCGCCAAAGACGAAGATCTCAATCTTAGGGCGATAACAACTCTCAAAAAAAGATTTCCTAACGTCCCGATTGGATACAGCGGGCATGAAATTGGAGTATCCACATCAGTAATGGCGGCGGTCTTGGGGGCGGACATGGTGGAAAGGCATATTACTTTAGACCGGACAATGTGGGGGAGCGACCAGGCGGCGAGCTTAGAACCGCAGGGCATCGCGCTTGTGGCTCGCGATATCAGAAAATGGGAGAACGCCAAGGGCGATGGCATTAAGCGTTTGCTTGATGCGGAGGTTCCGATAAAACAGAAGTTGAGAAGAAAGTAATATTGCGGTATCATTAAAAAATGTCGCAAAAAACTGTAAACAATATTGTTTTAGCAGTAAAAATCGGGCTCTATATTTTACCGGTTTTGTCTTTGATTGTGGCCGGCAATTTTTTCGCCAATATTTTTATGCCCGGAGTAGGCGATTTATTTTTCCCGTTTATCGCCGGCAAGAATTTTTTCTTTAGAATAGTAGTTGAAATCCTATTTGGTTTGTGGGCAACCGCCGCCATCTTTGATAAAAAATACCGCCCGCATACGTCGCCAATTTTCTGGGCGGTTTTGGCTACTGTGGGAGTTTTAACGCTTTCTACGATTTTCGGCGAAAATCCCTACCGCAGTTTCTGGTCAAATTACGAAAGAATGGAGGGGCTGGTGGCGCATCTCCATCTTTTGGCATATTTTATAATTTTAATCAGCGTATTTAAAAATGAAACCGACTGGCGGAGGTTTTTCTATTCCTCTATAGCGGTAAGTTTTATTATCACTGCGTACTCCTATCTCCAGTTCATGGGCAAACTGGAGATTCATCAATCAAGCGACCGACTTGATGCAACTTTGGGAAATGCTACTTACCTCGCCATTTTTTTGATTTTTAATATTTGCCTCGCGGTTTATTATTTGTTAAAGGAGCGGAGAATTTGGGCGCGCAGCTTGCTTATTTTTGCTTTAGTCATGGAAGTTCCTATTGTTTTTTTGACGGCAACACGCGGCGCCATTTTGGGCCTCATTGGCAGCGCCGTTCTTTTTTCCATCTTAATGGCGTTGCTGGAAGGGAGCCGACGTTCAAAGATTTTAGCCGGAGGAATTATAAGCGTCGTTTTAACGCTCTTGGGGATTTTTTTCGCGTTAAGAAACACTGATTTTATAAATAAGAATTACGTGCTTAAACGTTTTTCTGATATTTCGCTGAAGGAGCAGACGGTTAAATCGAGGTTTACTATTTGGGGGATGGCTTTTGAGGGGTTTAAGGAGCATCCTATTTTTGGCTGGGGGCCGGAAAATTTTAATTTGGTGTTCAATAAATATTATAAGCCCCAGCTTTGGCCGCAGGAGCCGTGGTTTGACAGGGCGCATAACGTAATTTTTGACTGGCTGATCCACGGCGGCATTTTAGGCCTTCTGGCTTACCTCGGCGCTTTTATTTTGGGGCTTTACACGCTCTGGAAAAAGCAATCGGACAAGCTAGCCAAAGCTGTTTTTACGGCGCTTTTCGCCGCCTATTTTTTTCACAACTTTTTTGTTTTTGACAACCTCACTTCTTATTTTATGTTTTTTGCCGTTCTGGGATTCATTCATTTTTTGGGAAATATTCAGCCGGTCAATCGTTCAGGCGCGGAAACTTTCTTTGCTAAATACATCGCTGTCATTTTTATTTTTCTTGCCGTGATTTTCTCTTTATATTTCGTAAATATAAAACCGCTTTTGGCCGGTCAAGCATTACTCAATACTCTGAAAGACATAGCCGTTTCAGCGCAAAATGTTGATGTTGTCTTGGGTAATTTTGATAAAGTTTTTAGGTACAATACTTTCGGCAGTGGCGAGGCAAGGGAGCAATTAAGCAGTTACGCCAGCAACGCGCTTGCTTTTAATATTTCAAACGAACTCAAGATTAAGGTCCTGCAAAAAGCCATTTCTGAAATGGAGCGTCAAGTTGCTGAAAATCCAAAAGACACGAGGTCTCATCTTTTTCTTTCGGCGCTTTATTTGAAAGGCGGGAGAACAGATGATGCTTTCAAAGCCCTAGACAAGGCGCAGGAATTATCGCCAAAAAAACAACAGATATTTTTCTTGCAAGCGGACGCTTTAATAGGGAAGGGAGACAATAACAAAGCTTTTGAAATTTTAAAAAAAGCTTATGAGCTTGATTCAACTTACGGCGAGGCGACTAAAAATCTGGCTTTGGGCGCGGTGCTGAATAATCAAAGCGATTACGCCGAGGAAGTTCTGATGAAAACTTTTGGTAGAGCGGTAATCGCCGACCAAAATTTGCTTACGGCTTACGCCCGGGTCGGAAATTTTAAAAAAGTAAAAGACATCTGGCTATTATTTATCAAAAATGACCCACAAAACGCCCAGTACCGCGTGAATCTGGCCGCGACTTATATGCAATTGGGAGAAAGGCAAAACGCTATAAAAGAATTGCAAAAAGCCATAGAAATAAACCCGCAATTTAAAGCGCAGGGCGAGCAATTTATAGAAGAAATTAAGGCCGGGCGAAATCCGTAGGCTAAGGGTTATCCACAGACGAGGATTTTGCGCTTTATATCTTTAGATTGCTATACTAAAGACAATCTTTAAAGCGTCGATGCTTTATTTTATAAGCTTTTATTAATTTAGATTTTTATGAACAATTTTCTTATTAACAAACGGGAGTCTGTCGCAATTTCGCTGGCGGTCTTGGCTTCAGTTTTACTTGTTTCAGGCATAGTTTATTCGTCAACCATCGGTACCGATATAAGCACTGGTGGCACGCTTACGGTTTCGGGCGCCTCAACCTTGACCGGAGCCATCACTACGGGTGGCACTTTAGGGGTTTCAACTTCCACTCCCTTTACCTTGGCCGGAAATAGTTTGGCGGTTCAAGGCAATGCTTATATTTCAGGCGCTTTAGTGAATGTTTCCAATATTACCGCAACTGGCACGCTTGCTGTTACTGGAGCGTCTACCTTAACCGGAGCGGTAGGTATAGCCAGTTCAACCCCCGTTGTTTCTAATATACTTGGAGTGCATGGGAACATGTGGATTTCTGGTAATTTATCAAATGTGGCAAATGTTACCGCCACGGGCACTCTTACTGTGACGGGTCTTTCAACATTAACCGCAGGGTATATTTCTGTAGCGTCATCTTCTATAGCGGCAAATCTTAACATAGCTGGGCCTGTATCCGCCTCCAGCACATTAAATGTCAAGGGCAATGTCGATGTGAATGGCACCGCTACAACAACCGCTTCTTCCGGGCAATTTGCTACGCAAGGCAAAATCGGCGCCGGCGGAACGTCCACTCCTTCAACGGAGTTGTCCGCAACAGGTTCGGGGACCACAACTATGTATCTTGACTCCAGTGGAACAAATGCCGGCACTTGCATTGAAATGATGCAAGCCAGAGGAGCGACCGTAAATGTTTACAGAATCTATGTTGGCACAACAACCTCGCTTAACCAAGCCACGCAAATGCTGCAGGTGGAAATAGGCTCTTGCAAGTAAGTTTTGACAAGTTAATTATTAATTACTTATGAAAATTTATTTAAAAGTTTTCGCCGTGCTTCTGTCAGTACCTTTAGCTTTCGCTTCCGCTGTTGGCGAGGTTACTCTAAGCGCCGATACATCCATTATTAGTGTAAATAGCAAGAATTGGAATGTAACTGGCAACAGCGCCGTCCTAGATTCCATAACGGTAAGCGGTAGCAGTTTTAGTTTGACTATGTCGGCGGGGCAAACGTTAAAAATCAGCTCTTCCGATAAACTTACCATAAGCATGTCCGAGACCGGTTCTATCCAGGGCTCGTTTACTTGCGGTTCTTCTGAAAGCACATATACCATCACTAACCCGTCCGGAGGCGCGACCGCAACCTTTACTGTTACACCGGGAACAAGCGCATGCTCTTCCGGCGGTGGCATTGTAGGCGGCGGTGGCGGAGGAGGTGGCGGAGGGGGTGGCGGTGGTGGAGGAGGCGCGCCTATAATTCCTCCTCAAACTGGTATACCGGCTCTCGCTTCAGTTCCTGCTATAACTGTTGTTCAGCCCTCGGCTGTTGCCCAACCGTCAGCTGTTGCTCAAGCAGTGAGTCCCGTGTTTAATCGCAATCTTTCAATCGGAGCTAGAAATGATGATGTGAAGAGAGTTCAACAACTTTTAGCGCGGGATAAATCAATTTATCCGGAAGGATTAGCCACCGGTTATTTCGGAGCATTGACTAAAAAAGCTATAACCAATTTTCAATTGAAATACGGAGTTATTAAAAAAGCCACTGACCCGGGAAGCGGAAATTTAGGTCCCAAAACAAGAGCTAAGATAAAAGAGGTATTTGGCGGAAGCACTGCTCTGGCACCAGTTGTAGCTCCAGTTGCTGCTCCCACGCCGGTTGCTGCCCCAACCCCAACCCCAACCCCAACTCCCATCGCTCCGACACCAGTACCATCTTCCAGCGGTGTGCCGTGGTTCCTACAGCTTACGCCGGCTCCGCCCGCGCAATAAATTTTACAGGGCGGTTTTGCGGTACAAGTTAATAGTTTCTTCCAGCATTTTTTCAAATGAGAATTTTTGAGAAGCTTTCTTTTTAAACGTTTCGCCATATTTTTTTCTAAGCTTAGGATTTTCTATCAAAGTTTTTATGGCCTCCGCTAGCGCTTCCGGATTTTTTGGTTTTACCAAAATTCCGCTTGTCTGATGTTCAAGTATTTCCGGAAGCCCGCCGACGCGGCTGGCCACTGCCGGAAGGTCCGCCAGCCCAGCTTCAACTAGCGCGTAGGTCAGAGCTTCGGTTGTGGACGGCAAGACAAAAATATCAAAAGCTTTTAAATAAGTTGCCGCATCCGGAACAAATCCGGCAATAAAAACTTCATGCTCCAAATCCAGAGCGATTATTTGCGATTTTAATTTTTGCTCGTCTTCTCCTCCTCCCAGAATAAAAATTTTAAACTTATGTCCGGATTTTTTGAGCAGATCCGCGGTTTCAATTAAATAGTTAAGCCCTTTATTTTGAGTGAGCTCCGCTATTGTGCCCAGCCAGGGAAACTCTCCGCCAGTAATATCAGTTTTATTTAAGAGAACCTGCCTCGCCGAGTCAAGGCGGGTAAGATCAGCCAGTTTTTTACGCGCCTGACTCTGGTTTAAAAATTGCGGAGGCATAACACCGTTATATATTAGAAAAAATTTATGTTTTGAAAAGGGAAAATACATACCTTGGTTGAGCACCGCGCGGGAGACGGCAATCACACGGTCGCAAAACAAAACCGAAAGCCATTGTAAAAAGTAAATTATAACGCGGGCGAAATAAAAACGATCGTCGTTAAAACCCCAGCCGTGGGCGGTAAAAATTACAAAAATTTTGCGGCGCGTAAAAAAAGAAGCCAGCCTGGCCGCAACCGCGCCCAGGCCGCCGATTTTGGAGCTGTTTAGATGCACAATATCAGGATTTTCTTTTCTGAAGATCTGAAAAAGCGAGATTAATGAAAAGATTTCTTTGGCCGGATTGATGTCCCGCTCTAAAAAAGGTATCTTTATAGTGCGAACGCCGCGCTCGGCCAGTTTTTCTAAAAGTAGCCCCGACCCGCCCGCGGCTACCGCTATTTCAAAATCATTTTGAGACAAATTGGTCGCCAGATCATAAACATATTTTTGCGCTCCGCCCCAGCTTGATTTGGTGATTACGTATAAAATTTTTATTTTTTTATTTGATTCCGACATGTATAACTGGAATATTAAATCTCGATTGCTTGTAATTATTTTGCTTTTAGGAGACCTTTTATCGTTTTCTCTGGCTCTTTGGGTTTCCCTGACTATCCGCTATTTTTTTGTGCCTTACGGAAGCTATCTCCGGTCTTACCAGCTTTTTTTGGAAAATAATTTTCTTCCTTTTATTCTAGTTTTTCTGCTTTGGGTATTGGTTTTTTATTTAGCCGATTTTTACAGCACTTTGATAATAGGCTACCGCTTGTCTTTGGCCCAGAGCTTGCTCAAGATTCATTTTATAAACAGCGTCATCGCGGTTATATTTTTCTACATTTTTCTACCCTATTTTTATATCGCTCCAAAAGTAAATCTGGCGCTCTACCTTGTTTTATCTTACGTTTTTATATTTTTGTGGCGTGGCTGGGGGCTCACGCATCTTAAAGCGGCATTCGGCGGCGGCGCGTTTTATTTTATCGGTCCCGAGACGGAATTAAAAGAACTTCTGGCTGCTTTTACTTACAATCCTTATTATAACAATTTAAAGGTTTTGGGCGCTAAAGCGTCCCAACACATAAAATCAGAAGCTGACATTGATCTTTCACAGATTGAAGCAGAAGCCACAAAAGGATTCTTCGCGGCAATAGTCGCGCCCACGGCTTTTGGTTCCTCTTACCAAGATAACGAACGGCTCGTTAGAAAGTTTTACGAACCTGTTTTCAAAGGAGTGCAATTTTTTAGCTTCCAGAAATTTTACGAATCGGTTTTTCATAAAATCCCAATATCGCTGGTGGACGAAACCTGGCTTTTAGAAAATATTTCGTCTCCCTCGCGAGATTTGTTTGATTTCACAAAGAGGCTGATTGATATTTTGATTTCACTTTTTGCGGGGCTAGTCTCTTTGATTTTTTATCCCTTTGTAATTTTAGCGATTAAATTGGACGACGGCGGGCCGATTTTTTACGTGCCCGAACGCGTCGGGCAAAACGGTAAAAATTTCAGGCCTTTTAAATTTCGCACCATGAAAGTGGGGGCGCCTGTCAGCTGGTTCGGAAAAAATGATCCGCGGGTTACCCGTATTGGCAGATTTTTAAGAAAAACTTCTTTGGACGAATTGCCCCAGCTTTGGAATGTTTTTTTAGGCGATATTAGCATGGTAGGCCCTAGGCCCGATGTCGCGGATTTTGCCAAGGAGCTTGAACAAAAAATACCTTACTACAAAGTGCGCACACTAATAAAACCAGGGCTTGCCGGCTGGGCGCTGGTTTCTCAAAGAGTTATGGGAGAAAATCCCAGCTCTGTTGAAGAAACCCGGGAGCGCCTTGCCTATGATCTTTACTATATTAAAAACAGGTCGTTTATTTTGGATCTGGCTATTATTTTAAAAACAATCAAAATGGTTCTCATACGGATAGGGATTATAAGAAAAATCGCGTAGCATATATGAAAATTTTTATAACAGGTTCATCAGGCTACATCGGGGGAATGCTGGTTGATAGATTTTCGGAAAATTCGGCAGTAACGAGCATTGTGGCTTTAGATATGGTCGCGCCGCCATCTTCGAAGTCCGGCAAAATTTCTTACATTACTTGCAATTTGGCCGACCCTGGCTGGGAAGAAAAAGTTTTAACTGGGGGGGCGCCTGACATTGTTATTCACTGCGCGTATGTAATCCGCGAGGGCTATGGCCAAAAAAGAAATTGGCAGATAAAATGCAACATAACTTCCGCCGAGCGAGTTTTTGATTTTGTTTTTAAAAATAAAATTCCGCGTCTGATTCATTTCTCAACCGCTGCTTCTTACGGAGCGCTCTCATCCAACTCAACTTCTAAAAAATTCAGAGAAGAAGACCCCCTGTCGGAAGCAAAATATTTATATGGGGTTGATAAAAAGATTATTGAAGAAAAATTACAAAATTTTTATGAAAAGTCAGGCGTTGAAACTCAAGTTGCGATAATCCGCCCGTGCGCAGTTACCGGCCCCCGCGGGCAATTTATATTCAAAAGATTCGGGCTTCTACAGATGGTAAAATACGGCCTTCCAATTGTGCCGATTACCGGGCCGGATTCCGCTAGGCAATATGTCCATGAGGATGATTTATGGGAAGCCGTAAGGTTTACGGCTTTCGGCGGCGTAACCGGAAATTTTGAGATATTTAATCTAGCGCCGGACGATTTTTTGTTGTTAAAAGACATAGCTAAAAATATCGGCAAAGTTTCGGTGCGAGTCCCAATGTGGTTAGGAAAGTTGGCGTTCGGCGCGCTTTGGCATCTTTCTCGCGGAAGGATTCCAACCGTGCCCGCCGGCATAAATTCTTTTACCTATCCTATTATTATTGACGGCTCAAAAATAACTCGTTTCGGTTTTAAATATCAATATTCCTCCAAAGAGGCGCTGAAAGCGGATTGTGGATATTATTCTTGACTTTTAAAACAGGAAGTGCTAGGATGGAGTTATGTGAGTGTTGTCCGACCTTGCGTCGGGCTACAGTCTATGTCTGCACAAAGCCCACGATTTATCGGGGGTTTTGTGTTTTTATGCCAATTTTCGAGCTTGAGGGGGCTACGGAGGGTTGTACTCCTTCTATGTCATTTATGTGAGTGCCAGCTCCGTAACCCCCTAAAACGCGAAAGCTAATTAAAATATTATATCAAAACCCCAGATATTGCACTTCTTCTTTCAGTCGGATGCCGTATTTTCGATAGACTCTTTGTTTTAAAATATCTATCAATTTTTTTGCTTCCTCGGCTTTTCCTCGGCCGTTGTTGACTATGAGGTTGGCGTGTTGCCGAGGCACATAAACTCCTCCGATTCTCATGCCTTTTGCGCCGATGCTCTCTAAAAGCAGGCCAGCCGGAATTTTTCCGCTTTTTGCCAAAACATTTTTAAAAATGCTGCCAGCGCACCGAAGACCGGGTTTATATCTTTTTTCTCTGATTTTTATAATCTCTTTTGATTTTTTTGCGAGCTTTTGAGCGCCACCTTTTGGCAAATAAAATTCCGCGGCTAAAATTACCCACGGCTTTTTTCCGCCTTTGGCGGAAAAAACGCTCTCGCGATACCCAAACTTGCAGTCTTTATTGAAAACCCATTTAATTTTTCGGCCGTCAAATATTTTTACTTTTTTCAAAAATTCCGAAATTTCCCGCCCGTAAGCTCCAGCATTTCCGTAAATAGCTCCTCCGACCGTGCCTGGGATTCCGGCAAGAGTTTCTAAGCTCGAAAGTCCTGCTGAATTCGCCGCGTTTACCAGCTTTCTCAATGGCAAACCGGCTTCGCAAAGTATTTTTTGGTTTTCTATTTTAAGACCGCTCGCGGAAATTTTTACTATAGTGCCTTTATATCCTTTGTCATTCGCGATAATATTCGTGCCGCCGCCTAAAATATAGTATTTAGCTTTTTTAAATTTTAAATCTTTTAGGGTCGCAATAAGCTCTATTTCGCTTTCGGCCGTGATGATTTTTTTAGCCGACCCGCCGAATTTAAAATTCGTGAGATGTTTTAATAAGTTATCCACATCTTGATATTAACACTATGTCGTTTAATATTAAATTAAGGATGGTTCCCAAGAAAATTTTTTTTACAAAAGGAGTCGGGACGCACAAAGAAAAACTGGCTTCTTTTGAACTTGCTTTAAGAGACGCGGGGATTGCTTATTGTAATTTGATTTTAGTTTCAAGTATTTTCCCGCCGGGATGCAAAAAGATTTCAAAAGAAGAGGGCGTAAAATTAATTCGGCCGGGCGAGATTATTTTTTGCGTTTATGACAGAGAGCAGACAAACGAACCGAATCGTTTGATCGCGGCTTCTGTGGGCGTTGCAATTCCTGCAGACCAAGATCAGCACGGCTATCTTTCCGAGCATCACGCCTACGGCGAGACAGAAGAAAAAGCTGGAGAATACGCGGAAGATTTGGCCGCGAGCATGCTCGCGACTACCTTAGGAATAGAATTTAACTCGGATACCGCGTGGGATGAGAGAGAACAACTTTTTAAAATGTCCGGCAAGATCGTAAAAACATCAAATATGACACAGTCGGCAATCGGAAATAAAGACGGCCTTTGGACGACCGTTTTTGCCGCCGCCGTGTTTGTGGAGGATAATAATGATAACACTATGGAACAAAAAACAGCATGAAAGTTTCGCTGAAAGGAACCAATATCGCGCTTTTGGAATCCACTAGAGAATATGTGGATAGGAAAATTGTCCGGATGGTGGAAAAATTACTTATCCGCGAGGGCGAAGCGGTCGCGCTTGATATTGAGGTTGGCAAAACGACTAAACATCACCGCGCCGGCAAGATTTTTCGCGCGGAGGCGAATTTGTCCGTTGGCAGGACACTGCTTCGCGCCGAAGCTTTGGGCGAAACTTTAAACGAAGCCATTGATTTGGCGGAAGATGAGCTTAAGCAGGAAATCAAAAAATTCAAAGAAAAAAGACGGACGATGCTTTTGAAAGACGCGAGAAAAATAAAAGGCAGGTAAAACCGGCTTTTTATTTTTCCAAGAAAAGCGTATAATACGCATCATGTCAATTTTTGGGAAAATTTTCGGAGATTCCAATGAAAAAGTCATAGAAAGCTTAAAGCCGATTGTTGAGGGAATAAATTTGCTGGAGGATGGCGTCCAAAAACTTTCGGATACGGAGCTAAAAAATAAAACAGGAGAGTTTAAAAAACGGCTTCAGGGTAGCTCCGACGCGAAGTTGGAGCAAGAAGAATTAGAGGCAATTCTTCCCGAGGCTTTTGCCGTAGTTAGAGAAGCAGCCAGGCGAACGCTGAATCAGCGGCATTTTGACGCGCAACTTATGGGCGGAATCGCGCTTCATCGGGGCGAAATCGCCGAGATGAAAACCGGAGAAGGAAAAACTTTAGTGGCAACTCTGCCGGCGTATCTCAATGCTATTTCAGGGGGAGGCGTGCATATTGTGACGGTAAACGATTATCTTTCCCGGAGAGATGCCGCGTGGATGGGGCAAATTTACAACGCTCTCGGTCTTTCAGTGGGATGTTTGAATCATGAAATAAGTTATTTATATGACCCAGCGCATACCGAAGGCGACAAAGAGCGCGATATTTTGGGCTCATTTAAAGTTGTCCACGAATTTTTGAAACCGGTTTCAAGAAGAGAAGCCTACGCCGCTGATATTACTTACGGGACGAATAATGAATTCGGATTTGATTATTTAAGGGACAATATGGTTTATGCCCCGGCGCAGATGGCTCAGCACGGGCACAATTTCGCGATTGTGGACGAAGTTGATTCAATTTTAATTGACGAGGCGCGGACTCCTTTGATTATTTCTGCTCCCGACACGGAATCGGCCGAGCTTTATAAAGTTTTTTCTAAAATAGTGCCAAGGCTCAAAGAAAAAGACGATTACACTATTGATGAAAAAATGAAAACGGCGCTGATTACCGAACCAGGCATAGAAAAAATTGAGCAGATGCTCGGGATAAAAGATATTTATTCGGAGAAAGGCATGAAATTTGTTCACCACCTGGAACAGGCGCTCCGCGCGGAAGCTTTGTTCCACAGGGATAAAGATTATGTGGTAAAGAACGGAGAAGTGATAATAGTGGATGAATTTACCGGGCGGCTGATGCCCGGCCGAAGATGGTCGGACGGGCTCCATCAGGCAATTGAGGCAAAAGAAGGCGCGCATGTCCAGCAGGAATCGCGCACTTTGGCCACGATTACTTTTCAAAATTATTTCAGGCTTTATAAAAAACTTTCCGGCATGACGGGCACCGCCCAAACTTCCGCCGAGGAATTTCACAAAGTTTACAATTTGGAAGTCGTCCAAATTCCAACCAACAAGCAAATGGTCAGAAAAGATTTGGCCGATAAAGTTTTGCAATCGGAAAATGGAAAATGGAAAGCGCTTATCAAAGAAATTAAAGAGCGCCACGAAAAAGGCCAGCCGGTGCTGGTGGGCACGGTTTCAATTGGAAAAAACGAAAAGCTTTCGGCGATGCTTGGCCGCGAAGGCGTGGCGCATAAAATTTTAAACGCCAAAAATCATGAAGAGGAGGGTTCCATCATCGCCCAAGCCGGAAGATTCGGCGCGGTGACGGTTGCCACCAACATGGCCGGCCGGGGAGTGGACATAATTCTCGGAGGAAACCCGCCAAGTTTCGAGGAAGCAAGGAGAGTCAGCGAAGTCGGTGGGCTTTTGGTGATTGGCACGGAGCGGCACGAAGCGCGGAGAATTGACGACCAGCTTCGCGGAAGGTCCGGCCGGCAGGGCGACCCGGGCGAGTCGCAATTTTATGTTTCTTTGGAGGACGATCTGATGCGGATTTTCGCTTCCGACAAAATAAAAAATTTAATGGGCCGTTTCGGCATCCCGGAGGAGGAGCCGATTGAAAATAAAATGGTTTCTTCCGCGATTGAATCGGCGCAGGGGAAAATTGAGGGATTTAATTTTGATCAAAGAAAGCATCTTTTAGATTACGACGATGTGATGAATAAGCAAAGGACGGCGTTATACTCCAGGCGCAAGAAATTGCTTTTTGCGAAAAGCGAAGAGTTGGAAGAGGAGGCGCTTAATTTGCTGGAGAATGTTTTATCAAGAATAGTTATAGCGCACACTGCGGGCTCACAGGACGAATGGGACAAAAAAGCAATTGAGGAAAATATTTTGAGTTTGGTAAATTCAAACGCCGACCAGGAAGAGCTTCATAAAAAAATTTCTGAGTCGTCAAACGCGGAAGAATTATTGGATTATCTTAAAAATTACATCAAAGCTTCTTTTTTGAAAAAGAAAGAAGTCGTTGACGGTTTCGCCGAAGCTCTTAGAATAATTATGCTCCAGGCGATTGACACTTTGTGGATGGAGCATCTGGAAGCGATGGAATATATGCGTTCCAGCGTGCGGCTCCGCGCTTACGGCCAAAAAGATCCTTTGGTAGAATATAAAAACGAAGGCGCGAGAATGTTTAAGGAGCTTGAGGGGCACATCAACGTCTACATCGCCAATTTAATTTTCAAAATCGGCATACAGCAAATGGCCCCGCATTCTCACTTGCCAACAATAAATGTCAGAAGTTCAACTTTTGACAAAAATGGTGAAATCGGCAGAAACGACCCCTGCCCTTGCGGTTCGGGGAAAAAATATAAGAAGTGTCATGGAAAATAAAAATATGGAAAATCAAAATCAATATCTGCATGAGGTGGTGATTACGGCTATTGTCGTAAAGGACGGGAAATATCTAGTTACCAAGCGCTCTCCGAACAAAAAGCGCTGGCCAAACTTATGGACGGTTCCGGGCGGAAGATTGGAAATATCCGATTACGCGAATTTTCCCAAAGACACCGGAGATTATTGGTACAACGTTTTAGAAGAAGCGAAAAATTATAAATTGATTGACGGAATTTATGACGAGCTCGCGATGGCTGAAAACCGCAGGCGGGGCAAAAAAACCGAGTGGCAAAGAGTAGAAAAAATATAAAAAAGAGGTTATAATGTACGCATGGAACCTTCTGACGCAAAACTTATTCTCGGTTATTTTTCAGGCGATGAAAAAGCGCTGGAGATTCTTTTCGGCCGTTATTTTAAGCAAGTATATAGATTCGCGCATAGCTATTCAAAAAACAGCGAAGACGCCGAAGATATTACGCAGAAAACTTTTTTGAAGGCCTGGCGGAACTTAAAAAAATTTGATCAAAGTAAAAATTTTAAAACATGGATTTTCTCTATCGCTAAAAATTCGGCGATTGATTTTCTCCGAAAAAAGAGGGAAATTTTATTTTCCGAATTGAAAAACACTGATGGAGAAAATATGATTGCCGAAACGCTTGCTGACACAGCACTTTTGCCGACGGAACTTTCCGAAAAAACAGAAAAATTTCGCAACCTTGCTTTAGCTGTAAGCAGACTCCCGCAAAAATACGGTGATGTAATTACTTTAAGGTATGAAGAATATTTGTCTTTTTCAGAAATTTCGCGATTTTTGGGCGAAAAATTAAATACCATCAAAAGCCGCCACCGGCGGGCTCTTATGATGCTAAAGTCAGCTTTTTTGCACCAAAAATAACATTCAAATCGTATTATATATGTATGGAACCTCGCGAGGGGCTTTTTGAGGAAGTAATGGGCTGTATCAGAAGAAAAGGGCTTTTTTACGCGAAATGCAGAATGGCGGCTTTCTTCTTGCTTTTCGCCGTTTCCGCGGCCGCTTTTTTGCCGGTTTGGCGGATGGCGGCGGCGGAGGCGGCGGAATCCGGTTTTTTCGAATTTATATCGCTTATGTTTTCAGATTCTGGCGTCATTTTGGTCTCATGGCAAAATTTCCTTTTGGCGCTCGCGGAAACTTTGCCAGCGGCAAGCCTTGCTCTACTTTTGGCGGTTGCCGTGATTTTTCTCCAGTCATTCAAAATTATTAGTAGAGATTTAAAATTTGTTTATGGATATAGGTAATTTTTTAAAACAGAAAAATTCCAAAATCATTGCCATTTCAATTGGCGCTCTGATTTTGTTTCTTTTGGTTTTTAAAGCAGGAGTTTTTGTCGGCTATAAAAAGGCATCGTTTTCTTACAAGTGGGGAGAAAATTATCACAGAAATTTCGCGGGTCCCCGCGAAGGATTTTTTGGAGATTTAAAGCGCGGTTTTGGCGACAAAGATTTTATAGACGCTCACGGTATTTTTGGAACGATTATTAAAATTGACGGAAATATAATCCTTATCAAAGGTAAAGACAATGTGGAAACAGCCGTTTTGGTTTCTGACACAACCGTTATTCGCCGCGGCCGGGAGACAATCAAACCGGCTGATTTGAAAACGGATAACCACATTGTTATTATCGGCTCACCCACCGAGCAAGGCCAGATTGACGCCAAGCTTATAAGGTTATTTTAAAAAAACACATGAATAAATCAATCGTAATTATGATCGCAGTCACGTTGATAGTTGGGGTAGGCGCTTTTTACGGCGGGATGAAATACGCGGAAAATAAAGCAACGGCGAGTCGCCAGCAAAGGGCTCAACAATTTAGCGGAAACGCCGGCGTTGGGTTTAGCGGCGGGACGGGAGGCGGTCAGCGAGGCGGAGGCGCCCGCCTGCCGGACGGGCAGGGGTTTATATCAGGAGAAATTATTTCCAAAGACGATAAGAGCGTAACCGTCAAATTGCAAGATGGCGGATCAAAAATTGTTTTTCTTTCAGACTCAATGAAAATCACAAAATCTACGGACGGCGCTTTAAGCGATCTTGAGGTAGGCCAAACCGTTTCCATAAACGGCACTGCCAATTCGGACGGAAGTATCACCGCGCAAACAATGCAGCTGCGGCAACAACCATGATTCAAAAAAATATAAAATTTATATCAAGCCATAAAATTATCGCGGTTTTGGTTTTGCTGGCGCTCTCATACGGCGGATATTGGACGTATCAAAAATTAACTGACACGAGCGGCCAACCCACATATTTGCTCGCGCAAATTAAAAAGGGCACGATTACCGCGTCTGTTTCCGGGAGCGGGCAAGTTTCTGTTTCAAATCAGGTAGATTTGAAAGCCAAAGTTTCTGGAGATGTTGTTTATGTTGGTTTTAAAAATGGAGATGCGGTGAGCGCCGGGAATTTAATACTCCAATTAGACGCAAGAGACGCTCAAAAATCCGTCCGTGACACGGAAGTGAATCTGGAAAGCGCGAAACTTTCTTTCGAAAAATTCAAAGTTGAAAACTCAAAAGAAAAGCTTGAAGCGGACCTGAAAAAAGCCTATGAGGACGGCTTTAACGCGACCTCAAACGCTTTTTTAGATCTGCCGACAATTATGGCCGGACTCAACGATTTGCTTTTTAGAAATAATTTTATAAGCAGCCAAACCAATATCAATTATTACTCTGACGCGGTCAAATCCTATGACGAAAAGGCTGCCTTGTATAAAGACGATGCTTTCAGCTCCTATCAGGCGGCGCGCAAAGCATATGACCAAAATTTTACGGATTACAAATCCGTTTCCCGCTTCTCGGACGAGGTCTCCATAGAAAAAATTGTAAATCAAACTTACGATGCCACAAAACTAATCGCCGAGGCGGCGAAGAACGCGTCCAATTTAATACAGTTTTACAAAGACAAATTAATAGAGCGGGATTTGAAACCCAACGCTCTTGCAGACACGCATCTTTCCAGCCTCAATACTTACACGGGCAAAACCAACGCTCATATTACAAGCCTTCTTTCCGTTAAAGACGCGATTCAAGATAAAAAAGACGCTTTTATAAACGCCGATTTTGATCTAAAATCCCAAGAACTTTCCGTCAAACAGCGCGAAAACGCGCTAGAAGATGCCAAAGAAAAACTCTCCGATTATTTCGTGCGCGCTCCAGCCGACGGCATTGTCGCAAAAATTAATTTTAAAAAAGGCGACTCCGTTTCGAGCGGCTCAATCGCCGCCACATTTATTACTAAACAGCGGCTTGCGGAAATTTCTTTAAATGAGGTTGATGTCGCGAAAATAAAAGTTGGACAAAAATCTACTCTTACTTTTGACGCCGTGCCGGATCTTTCAATTTCCGGCGAAGTCGCGGAAATAGACACTATCGGCACGGTTGCGCAAGGGGTGGTTTCTTACATTGTAAAAATTACGTTTGACACTCAAGATGAGCGCGTAAAACCGTCTATGAGCGTGTCCGCGGCGATCATTACTGATATAAAAACAAACGTGCTTGTTGTGCCAAATTCCGCGATAAAATCGCAGGGAGGGGCGCAATATGTAGAATTAAAAAACGGCGAAAATTCTCTAGAGCGCCAACAAGTTGAAACAGGAATTTCCAATGATGAATTTACGGAAATAATCTCCGGCCTTAAAGAGGGCGACAGCGTTGTTTCTGGCACAATCAGCGCGCAAACAAGCGCAAATCAAACGCAGCAGCAATCCGGAGGCTTTAGAATCCCAGGAATAAGATGATTGTTTGCAAAGGCATAACTAAAATTTACAAAAACCACTCGGCAGGCTCGGGGGAGCCGGCCATAGAAACGGCGGCTGTCAAAAACGCGACTTTTGACATTAGAGACGGAGAATTTGTGGCGATCATGGGGCCTTCTGGCTCCGGCAAATCAACGTTGATGCATATTTTGGGTTGCCTTGATACGCCAACGCTAGGGACATATCTTTTGGACGGCAAAGACGTTTCGCTTATGGACGATAATGAACTCGCGGAAATCAGAAATCAAAAAATCGGTTTTGTTTTTCAAGCGTTTAATTTGCTCCCCCGCGCCAACGTTCTTCGGAATGTAGCTTTGCCTTTGGTTTACGCCGGAGCGGGCAAAGAGGCGCGCGAGAAGGCCGCGGCGGACGCCCTTGCTTCGGCCGCTTTTCCTCAAAACTTTTGGGGGCATCTGCCGAATCAGCTTTCTGGAGGAATGATGCAGAGGGTCGCGATTGCTCGCGCGCTTGTAAATAATCCTTCTTTGATTTTAGCGGACGAGCCCACCGGGAATTTAGACACAAAAACCGGCGAGGCCGTGCTTCACGCTTTTCAAAAGCTTCATATGGAGCAGGGCCGGACCATAGTGCTGATTACTCACGAGTCCTACATAGCCGAGTACGCCGAACGGATTATTCATATAAAAGACGGCGAAATTATTGAAGACGGCAAAAATCATCGCCGCCGTTTAGTAAACAATATATGAACTCATCAGATTTATTTCAAGAAACTTATTCCGCGCTTTTAGCAAATAAGGCAAGATCATTTCTCACGATTTTGGGAATAGTCATCGGTATTGCTTCCGTCATCGCCATGGTTTCAATCGGGCAGGGCGCGCAGGGCACGATTCAAACGAGCATTGAAGGACTTGGTTCAAATCTCCTGACAATCCTTCCCGGCATAGTCCAGCCCGGCCGAGGCATAGTATCCGCCGGGCGGGGAACCGCACAGACGGTAAAAAATGAAGATGCTGAATCTTTGCGCGCAATTCCCGACGTTCTTTATGTTTCCGCGGAACACCAGCGCAGATTTCAAATCATTTCGCAAGCCGGCAACAACACCAATTCCACAGTGATTGGAGCGACCGCGGAATACGTTTCGGTTAGAAACGTTTCCATGGATCGCGGCGCGTTTATATCCGACCAGCATAATCGCAGCATGGCCCGAGTAGCCGTATTGGGGCCGACAGTCGCAGGAGACCTTTTCGGTTCGGACGATCCTTTGGGCAAAACCATACGTATAAATAAAATAAATTTTAAAGTGATAGGAATTTTAAAGGCCAAAGGCAGCGCCGGGTTTTTTAATCCGGACGATGTAGCAATTGTGCCTCTCACCACCATGCAGAAAATTTTGGCTGGCGCGGATTACCTTTCCACAATTGCCGTTACGGTTTCCGATAAAGACAAAATGCCGGAGGTGCAGGCGCGGGCGACAGAGCTTCTTTTGGAGCGCCATCGAGTCGCCGAGCCGGATTTTTCAATAATTTCGCAGGCAGATATTTTAGGCGCCTTAACTCAAGTGACTACGACTTTTACTATTTTTCTTGCGTCTATTGCCGGGATTTCACTTTTGGTCGGAGGAATCGGCATTATGAATATGATGCTTACAACCGTGACCGAGCGCACGCGGGAGATCGGGTTAAGAAAAGCCATCGGCGCCAAAAATAAGGATATAAGTTTGCAGTTTTTGGCGGAGGCGGTGATGCTCACTTTTTTAGGCGGGGTGATTGGCGTGGCGCTTGGATGGTTGGTCGCAGTTTTGGTTTCGCAATTTGCGGGCATTGCTACGTCTGTTTCCATTCAAGCAGTTTTTCTGGCTTTTGGTGTCTCGGCCGCAATCGGCATTGTTTTCGGTTATTATCCAGCGCGCCAGGCATCGCTTAAAAATCCGATTGAGGCTTTAAGATACGAATAGCGGGGTTGTCCACAGGCGCCATTTTCCATTTTTATGAACTATGCTATAATTAAAAGGTTGGTCTTTTATGAATATTTTGTTTAGGACAAAAATAGCTTTAATCACCGGAGCTTTGGCAGTTGCGGTTTTTCCTCTTGTCTCTTTGGGAGAAAACGACGCCACAAGCACTAATGTAAAACGGCAAATAAAACAGGAACGCCAACAGGTAAGAACAGACATTCAAAAAAAACAGCAGGCGCTTCAGCAGGAAGCCAAGCAAAAACGCGAAGCTTTAATGCAGGAAATAAGGGCAAGGCGCGAAACTTTCAAAGCCGAAGCCCAAAAGCGAATTGACGCGCTTAAGAAAAAGGTGGGCGAGGAGCGGGCAAAGAGAATAGACCAATTTTTCAACCAGATGGTTAGAAAATTTGAAAACGCGATTGACCGTTTGAATAATTTGGCGGACAGGATTGAGTCTAGGCTTAACAAAACAGAAGCCGCTGGCAATGACGTTTCCAAACAGCGAGATATGCTGAAGGTGGCACGCGATAAAATTGCCGCCGCGGGATCGGCTTTGAGCGATGCTAAAGCGCAGTTTGGCGCGATGACCAAAAGCGAAAATCCAAAAGAGGCTTTCCAAAAAGTAAAAGAACTGGTAAAAGGCGTGGCTCAAAAAGTTAAAGACGCGCACCGCGCCTTGGTTGACGTGGTTAAGTCCATGAAAGGTCTGCGTTTAGGCGACAAAGCCACATCAACGCAATCGCGATGATTTAATTAATATGGAAGAAAATAAAAAATTAGTTTGGTGGGTAGCGGGAATCATAGCGATTTTAGTCGTCGCCGCGTTTTTGGTTTACTACTTAAGATACACGCCAGTAGGGACGGGCGATTATGGAATCTTACCGCCGTCGGACACAACCCAATCAATAGAAGCGGATCTCAACGCCACCGATTTAAATAATCTAGACAGCGAGCTTTCGGACATAGACAAAGAATTAGCGCAGTAAATTTTTATAATTTTACAAAATAAAAAGCCCCGCCGGATTTCCGGAAGGGCTTTTGCTATCAGCGATTTTTGCTTATGGGGACTCTTTAATGACACACATCTTAATCCTCCTTAATATTTAATTTTGGAAATGTTTGACACCTGAACATAAGCTCGCATCATCGTTGTATAAAAGAGCTTTTGCGATACCTCGCACCTAATAGCCTCTTCCGCAGCCGATTCGTTCGGGGCTTCGACCGTTTCTGTTCCGGAGCTACCATCTTTGCGGTGCATGACATTTCTAAACTCCCAATCGCCTAGCCATTTTGCCATAATAACCTCCATGAGATTAAACTAAATAAAAAATAACATCATTTATAAATGATGTCAAAATTATATTTAAATAATCTAGACAGCGAGCTTTCGGACATAGATAAGGAGTTGGCGCAGTAAAATTTTTGAGAAATAAAAAAAGGGGCTCACGGGCCCCCCCTTTTTGACGCAACTCACTTGTTTACTAAGTACACGACTATTGGTACCAATGCCAATCCTATGATTTGTTGAACGGATGGCATGCCCCCGCCGATTAGTAGCTTGATTACGGCCGCGAATGCTGGGAATAGAGCAACAATCGTTGCAATTTGAGCCACGGACCCGCCGCTGTGATAGGCCGTGAAAAAAGAGAGATCGGCAAAAAAGAGAATTGCTCCGACTATCATCATCAGCCAATAGTGCCCGGGTTGAGGCATTGTTATGGCTAGCCCAAATTGATTTCCGAAAAGCACTAATGGTATGGCTATGCTCAAGATGCCCACGTACCAAAAGATCATACCGATAAGCGGAGAAACATACGCAAGTTTTTGCTCTAAAATTACATTCTGTGCTGCGTATAAGAACACCGCGCAAACAGCGTATAAAGTAGGATTCATCGTGCGCCTCCTTTCTCAAAAGATCTATGTTTCCAATTATACTCTTTTTATTTAAAAAGTCAAGGGGCTGAAAATAAGGCTGATTTGGCTTAAAATAAGTTTAATGCAGAGTTTTACTATGGCGGAAGCTAAAAAAGAAAGTTTTGAGGCGCGCAAGGAAAGGGCGGCGGAGATTTTGCGCAGGTTAAAAAGGGCTTATCCTAAAGCTAAAATTGCTTTGAAATATGGTAACAATATTCAGCTTTTGGTCGCGGTGATTTTGTCGGCCCAGTGCACGGATAAAAAAGTTAATGAAGTAACGGAAAAATTGTTCAGAAAATATCGGACAGTAGACGATTTTGCCAATGCGAATTTAAAAACTTTTGAGCAAGAAATAAAATCCACCGGATTTTACAGGGCAAAGGCAAAAAGCATTATTACTTCAGCGAAAATTTTAAAAAATGATTTCGGCAGTAAAATTCCAAAAACCATGCAGGAGATATTAAAACTCCGCGGAGTGGCGCGGAAAACCGCGAACATTGTTTTGGGCAATGCCTACGGCGTGGTGGAAGGCATCGCGGTGGACACGCATGTTCGGCAATTCGCGAATTACTGCGCGCTTTCTTTTGAAAAAGACCCAAATAAAATAGAAAGAGATTTAATGGCGCTTTTTCCCAAAAAAGAATGGTTCGGCCTAACTTATAAAATAATTGATTTTAACCGCGAAATGAGAAATCGCGCCAATCGCGAAAAGGCGAAAATAAAATTGCTGGACATTTGCCCCGCTTCACCAGTATAATTCAAAGATTATGCTGGGAATTCTTTTTATGGCTTCCGCGACGTTCCTCTCGGAAATTTCAGATTCCCTAGGAAGGCGCGCCGTTCGTAATCATACAGAAAGCATCTATACCATGGGATTTTTAAGCATCTTTTGGTCGGCGATTTTCCTTATTGCCGCCGGAATATGGAGACATTCTTTTATCTTTTCTTTGGCGTCACTGCCATTTTTTGCAGTAAGATCTATTTTGGAAATCTTACAGTTGCACATGGGCATATTGGCGATAGTGAAATCGGAAAGAAGTTCCTACGGTTTTATCAGAACGATGACCGTCCCGCTTTTGCTTATTGCCGATTTGGCGCTTGGATATGCGATAGGTCTCAAACAAATAATCGGCATTATTATAATTTTTCTCGCTCTGATTATTCTTTTTTTGGACCGCGGCATAAATCGGCGCGGGGTCGGATTTGTAATTTTTTCCGCAGTAAATGCAGTACTAACTATTTCTCTTTTTAAATATGATATTGCCCATTTTAATTCCGTGGAGGCGGAGCAATCCATAATATATATAATACTTATGATCTATCTTTTTTTGGCGCTTATTTTATGCACAAAGAAAATCCTTTAGCTTCTCTTAAAAATCCGCTATTTTTTGTCCAAGCTTCAACCAGCGGCGCCGGCGGTGTATTGGGTAGTTTCGCTTACGCTTTTGCTTCTGCTTCGGTGATCACCGCGGCTCAAAGGTCGTTTGCCGTTTTGTGGTCTATGCTTTCCGGCAATTTTTATTTTAACGAGCGTCAAATGAAACAAAAAATTTTTTCGCTGGCTTTAATCGTTTTAGGGTTGATACTTTTAATTTAATTTTATGGCAAAACTTTTTATAATCGCTACTTCAATAGGCAATTTGGGGGACATAACTTTAAGAGCGCTGGAGGTTTTAAAATCAGTTGATTTTATTTTGGCTGAGGATACCAGAGTTACAAAAAAACTGCTTTCGCATTTTGGGATTCATAAGCCGGTCTTGCGGTATTTGTTTAAAAAAGATTATAGAAAATTTAACAGCATCGCTTTGGTCACGGATGCCGGCACTCCGGCTGTTTCCGACCCGGGCGCGAAACTAGTCAAAAATCTCACTATGGCGGGTTTTGAAATTATTCCTGTGCCTGGACCATCGGCGCTTTCGGCGATGATTTCCATAAGCGACATTGATATGCGTGAGTTTTGTTTTTTGGGATTTCCTCCGCGCAAAAAAGGCCGGCAGACGTTTTTCAAGCGCGTCGCGAAATTTGAAATTCCGATAATACTTTTTGAATCCCCCCATAGAATTCAAAAAACTTTGCGCGAGCTGGAACTTGTCTGTGGCGACAGATACGTTAATATAGGCCGTGAGCTTACCAAAATTTATGAGGAAGTTTTTCGCGGGAAATTATCGGAAGCCCAAAAATATTTTATTGGAGAAAAAATACGCGGGGAATTTGTTATTGCGCTAGATTTAAAACGATGAACCGATTTTTTTTAAATCAAATATTAGATAATGAAATAATCATGATAAAAGATCGCGCTATGGTTCATCAGATGCGCGATGTTTTAAAATTGAGAAAGGGCGAGAAGGCGGTGTTTTTTAACGCCAACCCGGAATGCCTCGGATTTGATTTTATCGCGGAGCTTAAAAATATTGAAGGCGTTGGCCACGGAGGCCAAGCAGTTTTTATGTTCAGGGAAAAATTGGAAAATATACGCGAGCCATCCAAAAAACTGATTCTTTACCAGTCGCTTATTAAAAAAGATAAATTTGAATGGGTTTTAGGAAAAGCTACGGAAGCCGGAGTTTCAGAAATTGTCCCGGTAATTTCCGCGAGATCCGAAAAAAAGAGCTTGAATATTCCCCGATGCCAAATGATTTTAAAAGAATCCGCGGAGCAATCGGTGCGGGCAATAATTCCAAAACTTCACAGTGAGATAAATTTTGAAAAAGCGGCTCTCATGGCGCAGAATTCCGGGCATAAAACTTATTTTGCCGACCTTTCAGAAAAAGACAATAAAATCCATGGCGCGGGAGACCGTACGATAAATTTATTTATCGGCCCGGAAGGCGGTTGGGAGGAGCGAGAACTATACGCCGCCAACCGCGCAGGCTTTGTCATAGTATCTTTGGGCCGCCTTGTCCTCCGTTCCGAAACCGCAGCCGTGGTTGCTTCCTACACCCTGCTTTGGGGCTAGTAAAGTTGTAATAATAATATTTATAATAAATAATACATACTATGTATATTAACCTATCGTCCAATTTACGTAGTATATAATTATATGCCCAAACATAAGCCAATTAGATTTAAAGACCCAACTTTTTCGGAGGAAGCTAAGAAGTATGTGGAAGAGTTTACGAAGGAGCATCCAGTTTCTACCTCGATTTTAAAAGCTGTTCTCGCTACGGCCATTATTGGAGGAGTTTTGACTACTGCGTTTGTGATGCCGGGGCTAGCCGCTATAGCAGGGAAGAGAGCGATTACTAAGCGCAAAGAAAAACGCAAAAGATACCAGCAAATGTGGGCCAGGTTTTATGATTTAAGAAAACGCAAAGACATTGAGTATGTTGGAGAAAGCCCGGACGGCGAATGGATTTACAAATTTAGCGATAAGGGACGAACCGTCGCTAAAAAATTTCTTCTGGAAACTTTATCGATTGAATATCCGAAAAAATGGGACGGCAAGTGGCGAATTATTACATTTGATATCCCGGAAAAATATAAAAAGGTCCGCAAAACGTTTCAGCGAAAATTAAAAAACCTCGGCTGTTACCCAGCCCAAAAAAGTGTTTGGATTCATCCGTTCCAATGCGAAACTGAACTGGATTTTCTAAAAGATGTTCTAGAAATTCAGCCTTTTGTGGAAATATATTTAACCAAAGAAATGCCTAATGGGAAAGTTATTTATAATTTCCGAAAATTACTCAAAGATTATATTTAGAGATAGACGTAAAATATATACTATGTATATTGACCTATCGTCCAAAATACGTAGTATAGAGTTTTATAGAATTATTAAATATATTTTGAATGAAAAATAAAAAAGCGGGTATTGGGTTTATCTCTCACCGCTTTTCTTGTAAAGCACAAAGATCGACTAGAATTCTTCTGTAAATATTATTCCACATCTTTTACAACGACGCGTATGTGATTTCGCCGATATTGTTTTTCCGTCAATATGGTCATCCAACTTACAAAACTCACGCCTAGTGATTTTAACTTTCACAAGGTTATCCTTACCATGGCAACTATTGCAGCTATGCCCCTTAATTACTGGGCTTGCATTTACTTGCCTACAGCTAAAACTTATGCAGCGATACGCTATCAATTTGCTCCTAAGGTTTGTTTTTTTGTTTTTCAACATAATATGACCCTCCTTGTTTAAATCTATCATATAATGATTTATTTGTCAATATTGCACTATTTTTTATAGCTTGCTAGTTTAATATCAAAGCCGGAGAAGTGGGGCGGGAATACCGTAAGACCTCACTAGGCAGTAAAGCGGCTTTTGGCCGTTTTTTTACTTCCAAATTTTATTTTATGGTTCTTACAAAAGCGAAAAAAAACACGATAGTTGATGAGCTAAAGAATGCTTGGGAGAAAGCCAGTATTTTAGTGTTCGTGAATTTTCACGGGCTTTCCGTGGCTAAAGCGAGCAAGCTCCGCCGGGAATTAAGAAAATCGGAGATCGGTTATAAAGTTGTTAAAAAAACTTTATTAAGGAGGGTTTTGGAATCTCTGGGATTTTCCGGAACGCAGAAGTTGGAAGGCGAGGTTGGGATTATTTCAGGATTTGGAGAGGTGACGGAGCCGCCACGATTGATACAGCAGTTTATAAAAAAGGAAAGAGAAGGTTTGAAAATTTTGGGAGGAATTTACGAATTAAAATTTGTTGACGCCGAGGTTATAAAGTGCTTAGCCGCGATTCCTTCCCAAGAAGTATTGTTAACCCAATTGGCGTTTATGCTTTCACAGCCTGTGGCAAGTTTTGCGCGGGCTTTACAAGAGGTCGAAAAAAAATTATCATCTAATCAATAATTTATGGCAAATTTAGAAAAAATTGTAGAAGAAGTTTCTAAACTTACAGCTTTGGAGCTCTCCGATTTGGTAAAACAAATTGAAGAAAAATTCGGTGTTTCAGCCGCGATGCCTGTTATGGCCGCGGTTGGCGCCCCTGGAGGAGAAGAAGTAGCCGAAGAAAAATCCACTTTCAATGTGGAATTAAAATCGGCGGGAGGCCAGAAAATAGCCGTGATCAAGGTTCTTCGTGAAGCGCTCGGAATGGGTTTGGCAGACGCGAAAGGCGTGGCTGACGCGGCGCCGAAAATCATAAAAGAAGGAATGGACAAGGCCGCCGCCGATGAGCTTAAAGCCAAGCTTGAAGCCGCCGGTGCTACGGTGGAGTTGAAATAATTTCAAAAACTAAGTAATTTTTACTAATAGGCCAACCGTAAAAATTACTTAGTTTTCTCAAACCGATGAACATCTTAGAAAAACTTTTTGGGAGCGCGGCAAGAGTAAAAATCTTAAAGCTTTTTTTGCTGTCCCCGGAAAAAGTTTTTACTCCCAAAGAAGCCAGCAAGATTCTTAAAATTTCTAAAAACGCGGCATCCAAAGAAATCAGGCTTCTTGTTTCTATCAATTTTTTAAAAAAACGCCCAAATGGGCTTGTTCTCTCGCCGACCTTTTCTTTTCTTCTGGCTTTAAGAACGCTTTTGATCAGCGCCTCGCCGGTATCCCGTGAAAAGATGCTGAAATTTTTCAAAAACAAGGGCAAAATCAAGCTTTTGGTTTTGGGCGGAGTTTTTACGGACGATTTTTTCGTGGATATTTTGGATGGGTCCAAAAGATTAGACCTTCTTATCGCTGGTGAACTCAAAAAGGGCGCGGTGGAGAAATTTATAAGAAAAATGGAGGCCGAGGTTGGCAAGGAGCTAAATTGGACTTTGCTTGGTACGCGTGAATTTGAACAACGCTTCGCCATGCATGACAAACTCCTTCGCGACCTCTTTGACTACCCCCACGAATTTTTGATAAATAAATTGGGAGTAGAATAAGGCGAGGGCGCATAGTTTAGCGGCAAAACGTTCCGTTCACATCGGAAAGACTCTAGGTTCGACTCCTAGTGCGCCCAAAATTAAGTCACTTTTATCCACACCCTCACAATGCCGGTGGTCATTTCATGTTAAAATAAAGCTAAAGGGCTGGAATTAAGCAAAGGTCGAGTTTTTAGCTTAAGAAGGCTCAAGCAACAAGGGCAACTCGAGAGCCCTGGTTGTCCGCCAGCTGGCGGATTATTAGAAATTAGAAATTGATAATTAGTAATTAAACTATTATGTTAGTACAAACTTGGGGTGATGTTTTAGTGTTATCTTTCCAGCAACTTTGGGGCGGCGTGGTTGTTTTCGTGCCAAAACTCATAATCGCCTTGGTTGTTTTTATTATCGGCTGGATTATTGCCGTGGCTTTGGGAAAAGTCGTGGAGCAGATTATCAAGGCGCTTAAAGTGGATACGGCTCTTAAAAGCTTGGGCATGGAGGAACCTATTTCCCGCGCCGGAATGAAATTGGACTCCGGAGCGTTTATAGGCGCGCTCGTGCGGTGGTTCTTTATCTTGGTGTTTGTGCTGGCGGCTTTTGATGTCTTAGGCCTTTCACAGGTTACTGAATTTTTGCGCTCCGTGGTTCTTGCTTATATACCGCAAGTAATTGTGGCTGCGTTAATTTTGGTCGCGGCGGCTCTTTTGGCTGAAACCGTGAACAATGTGGTTCAAGGCAGCGCCCGGGCGGCGCATCTTCCTTCCGCCGGATTGTTGGGCGGAGTAGCCAAATGGTCAATTTGGATTTTTGCCATTCTGGCGGCGCTTTTCCAATTGGGAATCGCGGGTCCATTTGTGCAAACAATCTTCACGGCTTTTGTGGCAATGGTTGCTTTAGCTGGTGGCTTGGCTTTCGGCTTGGGAGGTAAAGAAGCGGCGTCCCGTTATCTTGAAAAACTGCGCTCGGATATATCTAACCGTTAATCCGTTAATTTAGAAATTTCAAAATTAAAAACCCGCTATTTACAGTGGGTTTTTAATTTGTTAGTATAAAAGCCAGAATTTCAGTTCTCATTTTGGAAAAAATCAAAAAAAGAAAGAGGAGGATGAAGGGGTGAAAATTATTGAAAAAGGAAGGCATGTGGCAAAGCCGTGGTGGAAAAAATGGCTAGGAATAAACGGAACCAAGGAGTCCGCGGAGCTTCTTTGCGAGATATGCAAAACAAAATTTAAACTTCAACAAAATCGCGATACAACATTAATTAGGGCAGATTGTTACGATGAAAATTACAGAATCATTTTCTATTTTATCCGCTGCCCGCATTGCACGCACATCAACAAATATGCCCGAGAGGCAGTTGAATCGGAAAACGAAATCGCTTAATTCTCCCAGCGGCCCAAATGGCCGCTTTTTTGTTTGTTTTACTCCAATAACTCAACGGCCGTCAAGACATTAGAGTAATTGTTTAAATTTGACACGCGGTTTTTGATTTGCTATGAATGTTAATAGAGAAAAACATAGTAGCTTATTCGCTAAGAATCCTTGCGCCGCAGATGATCGGGACTAAGACACATGCCGAAGGTGAGGAATTGGTGCTTGAATTTTGGAAAAATAAAAAAATAGTACAAAAAGGAGAATGATTATGGAAATATCCCAAGCGAGCAAGAATGCGTTAAAAGAGAATCTGAGAAAGGTATTAGTTGATTGGCGGGCTACGTTGCAAGACATTCCCCCGAAGGAGTGCGATGCAGTAATCGAAGATGTGGTTGGATGGAGTGAAAGTGTAGTTCGGGAAGTTTTGGAATCGTAAGTTCTTGACGAAAGGAGAATGTCATGGCGGAAGAAAAAGAACTGTGGCAAGAATTGCACGATGCTATCGGCAACGTATTTCGCGAGAAAATCAAGAAACATGGAAAAGATGACTTTGCTTTTCAAGCAGTCGCGGCTTACGAAGAGCTAAATCATTTGACGTGTGAATACGTCAATTCGGCTGTTTCGCGATTCGAGGAGTTCATGCCGAAATTGCAGGACAAAGATGCGTCGCGTGAGAATACTTTCACGCTGATGAGTCGATGTGGCATTGCTACAGTGAAATGATCACAAAAATAATAACGAGAAGCAGACGGAGAGAAGCCCCTGCTTCTCTCCAAAATTCAAGCACCAATTGGTAGATTTTGACTCAAGCCCGAATAAGGGCTTTTTTTTCACACTTTACAATATTCACAAAGGATATATGATTAAATTATGGCTTTAACTAAAGAAGATCTATCTCAAATCAGAGGATTACTTGATAACAAAATAGATGATTTTGCTAGAGTTG